>Ga0315312_1000228_pt1 | contig 83022 bp, 87 predicted proteins | sample TDP7_MG_FD_203629 | JGI IMG/M metagenome (GOLD analysis project Ga0315312, IMG submission 203629) | Freshwater sediment microbial communities from Lake Towuti, South Sulawesi, Indonesia - TDP7 | ecosystem: Environmental > Aquatic > Freshwater > Lake > Sediment | place: Indonesia: South Sulawesi...
TTTCATGATTTCGGGAAATTCTTTTTGCCAGTTGAAGGGGTTGATGCGATAAATCTCCTCAGAGTTAAGGCTGGGCGGGACATGTCCCGCCCCTACAGAATAAAAATCCGGACCGATCAGGGAATTTCCGCATTTGATGTTGCTTGCCAGATCGGGCAAGGCTCGTTCTTTGAATAATTTCATCTGGCGTTCAAGGGTATCCTGATTTTCTCCTTCGAGAACTTTGAGAAGCAAACTGAGTTTAGTTACTTCAACTGCCTGTGGATCAATGTCAACTCCATAAATATTGTTCAAAAGAATCCTTTTCTTTTCACGGGTGGTGAGATACCATTGGCCACCATAGCCCTGATAAATTTCCTTCGTATGTTTTTGTGGTCCGTCCTTCTCATACCAATCCCTGTGATAATCCAACAGATACTGGTAAGCCCCTAAGAGGAAAGAACCCGAACCGCAAGCCGGATCGAGAATTCGTATCTTAGATATCTGTTGTGGAGATAATGGACGGTGTAGGGGCACCTCTCTGTGGGTGCCCTCGTCTGGGCGGCCACGGAGGGCCGCCCCTACAATTTTTCCAACTGTATTTCTTACAATATATTCCACGATATAGGTGGGCGTATAGTAGACCCCACCAGCCTTTCTCACCTCTGGTTTTTCTTCAACCTTGGCCCGATGGCCTTCTGTAAGTCGGATTACCTTTCCAAGAAACTGTTCATAGACATGACCTAAAATATCCGCGCCCAGGACCGAAAATTCATAGGGAGATTCAGGATAGTAGAGGTTTTTAAAGATGTCCTTCAGGGGTTTGTCATCGAACTTAAGCTCGGGCGTGAGCCGGTCTGCTCTAAAGTCGAAGAGACCGGAATTGTATTTATCGTCGGCATGGTAAAAAACTTGTCGGAGACGACCGTAGGTATTAGTGCCATTGAGGAGAGTCTGGATCTGGCCATATTTTTCAATTCCTCGGTCCTCACACATTCGGAGAAAGATAATACGGTCAATAGTGAGCTGGACAGCAAAGTTGAGTTCCCGGATAGAGAGTTTCGGATTTTTTATAGCAATGTCTTTAGCCAGGGCTTCTCGCCAGGACTCTATCTCTTTTAAAAACTCGGCATCCACCTCCGTGGTGCCCCGCTTCTGCCTCTCGGACTCTGCAAACTTGTCGAACGATCCTTTGAGGACGGATTCTTTTGAGAGGAGGTTATAAATCTCTTCAAACGAGTCTGTGTATTGAGTATAAGTGTAAAACCTGACTCGCCCAATGCTGGGCTTATCGCTCGGCCTTGGGCGAAGACGGCAGTCGTAAATAGCCATCTCTTCGAAGTCGGTTAAAATGGAAAGGGGAAGTTTGGCGCTCCAGGCATATCGCCGCAATTGGTAGGCTGGATTAACCTGGCCTTTAATATCCACGGAGGGCTTTTTCGTTTCGAGGAAGAACTTTCTCACCCCGCCGATTCGGAAGCAATAATCAGGAGCTTTTGTTGCTCCTGCAATCTTAATTGCATCCTCATGAACAACATCCTTGTACTGTTCCGCATAACCAGCTTTGTTGGCTACATCCCAGCCAAGGGCTTCAAAGAAGGGGTCGATGAATTCTCTTCGTAACTGGGTCTCGTTGTACGTAGGGCTTCGGTAGGCTTCGATATTTCGTTCGAAGCGCTCAACAAGAGCGTCAATTTGTTTTAGGACTTCTTTCATGACTGGCTTGGATTGATTATAGTCTTCTCATAAAAAAGTGTAAAGATGGGAGTAGAACGTTTAAATTGTCTCTTCTTTCTCCTTCTTGACAAAATATTTGGTTGTGGTAATCATAAACATCAACGGCGGAATTTTGAGGTTTATGGTAAATTTGTAAAGAAAGGAGGCGCTTATGGTTTCTCTTAATGTGAATGGTAAGGTTTTTCAGGTGGATGTTTCCAGTGATACACCCTTGCTTTGGGTTCTCAGGGATCACCTCAATCTCACGGGCACTAAGTACAGTTGCGGAATTGGAGAATGCGGGGCATGTACAGTCCATGTCAACGGTAAGGCCGAGAGGTCGTGCACCATTCCCGTAGGCCAGGTCAAGGGAAAAAAGATAACAACCATCGAGGGACTGTCTGACAACCATCCGGTAAAGAAGGCATGGATACAAGAACAGGTCCCGCAATGTGGTTACTGTCAGCCCGGGGTGATGATGCAGGTGGCTGCTCTCCTTCATCAGAAACCCACTCCAACTGCAGATCAAATCATCAGCAAAATGGATGATGTGATCTGCCGGTGTGGAACCTATCTACGCATGAAAAAAGGTATCCAAACCGCTGTTCAGATGACACGAAAGGAGGGTAAGAAATCATGAAAACAATCATTTCACGTCGCTCTTTTTTAAAGATGACCGGCCTCACCATCGCCGTTTCCGTTACCCCCCTTGGATATACCATTCTCAATGCTGCAGAGAAGGGAGAGCTCAAGACCTTCAACCCAAATGTGTGGCTCCACATCACCTCTGACAACAAGGTCACAATATACATCGGCAACTCCGAAATGGGGCAGGGTGCCTTGACGGCCCAATCCATGATTCTCGCTGATGAACTCGAAGCAGATTGGAAGCAGGTTCGGGTCCGTCAAGGCGGAGCCAAGCCAGATTACAAAAATCCAATTCTACCTCCTGGCCAAATCACTGTAGCGAGTGCAAGCGTAAGGGGGTTTTACGAACCCTTGCGCAAAGCAGGGGCCACCGGTCGAGCTATGCTGATCAAAGCAGCAGCCGAGACCTGGAAGGTTCCTGAAAACGAATGCAAAGCCGTCGTGGGGACCGTTAAACACGAAAAGAGCAGACGCAGTCTCACCTATGGCCAACTCTGCGAAAAGGCTGCCAAACTGGAGGTTCCAAAAGATCCTCCCCTTAAGAAAGAAGAAGAGTTCAGATATATGGGCAAACCCATGCCCCGTGTGGATGTACCAGAAAAGGTGAAAGGCAAGGCAGTCTATGGTCTTGATGTCAACAGTGGCAACATTAAAGAACTGAAGGGAATGCTTTATGCGGTCATTTCGAAACCTCCCGCATACGGTGCAAAGCCTCAGTCCTTTGATCAGAAGGCGGCCGAGCAGGAAAAAGGCGTGGTCAAGGTCGTGCAGATTCCTCAGGGGATTGCAGTGTGCGCCACATCCACTGAGGCAGCCCTGAGGGGCAGGGATGCTCTTAAGGTGAAGTGGGACAAGGGAACACTCCCGGATATGGACAACGCCTACATTGAAAAATTGATGATGGCGGATTTAGACAAGCAGGGCGCCAAAGTCCATGAGGTTGGGGATGTCAAGAAGGCTCTCAGCGAGGCTGCGAAAAAGGTGGAAGCCACCTATTTCGTCCCATGTGTTGCTCATGTCACCATGGAACCTATGAACACAACTGCCTATGTCCAAGATGACCGGTGCGATGTGTGGTCCCCCACCCAGAACCAGACCGCCTGCCAGGGTATGGCTGCAGGTATAACAAAATTACCGCCAGACAAGATCCATATCCATACGACCTTTCTTGGGTGCGGTCTGGGAAGACGAGCGTTCACGGATTTCGTCCCTGAGGCTGTGATGATCTCGAAGGACCTCAGGAAACCTGTCAAAGTGATGTGGACGCGGGAAGATGATATCAGATACGACAGGTTCCGTGCCCCCATGGCTCACCGGATTCAGGGCGGGCTTGATGCTCAGGGGCAGCTGATCGGCTGGTCTCACAAGACCTCTGCAATCTCGATTTTAAAGCCCATCAATCCTGCTGCCGTCAAGGACGGGGTCGATGACTATTGCCTTTGGGGCCTCTGGGACAAAAATCCCTTTACCTGGAATGCAAGGATTCAATATGAGATACCGAACCTCTACATCGAATTCCTCATGGCCGATCTTCCCATCCCCTGTTGGCCGTGGCGTGCAGTCCAGAATGGTCCTAATGCGTTTGTCGTTGAATCCTTCGCTGATGAGCTGGCTCATGCCGCTGGAAAAGACCCACTCGAGTTTCGCTTACAAAATTTGAAGAATAACATACGTGCTACTCGCGTACTCCAAACAGTAGCGGAGAAGGCAGGGTGGGGTAAACCCATACCAAAGGGCCAAGGTCGGGGCATCGCACAGGCTGCTTGCTTTGGAACCTGGGCTGCCCATGTAGTAGATCTCTCCGTGGATAAGAGCACTGGTAAGATCAAGGTGCATCGTGTGGTAGCGGCTGTGGATTGCGGGCCAGTGATCAATCCCGGACCGCTTGTGGAGCAAATAGAAGGGGGGATCATCCTCGCCCTCAGCACTGCCCTCAAAGAAGAAGTGAAGTTCGCTAATGGCGGGGTCGCCACGTCAAATTTCAGCGATTACCCCATCATCCGGATGAGCGAAGTGCCTGAGATTGAGGTCCACGTGGTGAAAAGTTCCGATAAGATCGGGGGGATCGGGGAGTTAGGAGTCCCGCCCCTGGCGCCTGCCGTGGCAAATGCTTTTTTCAATGCAACGGGTGTTCGGATAAGGCGTATCCCCCTGAGCCCCGATACTGTTCTTCAAGCCCTGAAGAAGGCCTAAAGGGCGAGACAGGTTAAGGTTAAGGTTGAGACTGAGGCTAAGAAGAATAAGATTGTTCTAAACCTCAGGCTCAACCTTCTTTAAAACCTCCTCCAAGATCGCGAGCGCCAGATCGGCTTCTCTCTGCGTAATAATCAAAGGTGGACTGAGGCGAATCACATTCTCACCGCATCCCAAGAGGAGAAGCCCCTTCTCAAAACAGGTCTCGATGATCCGGTTCCTCTCCTCGATCGCCTTCTCCTTTGTCTCTGGATCCCTCACAATCTCTATCCCAATCATCAATCCTTTTCCCCTGACGTCTCCGATCAAACGGAACCTCTTCTGAAGGCCCTTCAACTTACTGAGGAGGTATTCACCCATGCGGCCGGCATTCTCAATCAGCCCTTCCTGAAGAAGTTCGATCGTTGTGAGGGCAGCTTGGCAACTGATGGGGTTGCCACCGAAGGTGCTTGCATGGGAGCCACGGACCCAATCCATCACCTCGCTCTGAGAGACCATCGCACCCAGAGGCATCCCAGAGGCAATCCCCTTTGCCAAGGCAAAGATATCCGGTGTGACACCCCAGTGCTCAATGGCCATCATCTTTCCTGTCCGGCCCATCCCGCTCTGAACCTCGTCCGCGACGAAGAGAATCCCAAATTCCTTTGCCAGCTCATAAAGCTTCTTATGGAACTCTGGTGGAGGAACGACATAGCCGCCTTCCCCTTGAATCGGTTCAACAAAGATCGCAGCAACCTCCTCCGGGGGGATACTCCTCTTGAAGAGATCTTCACGAATCCAGTCGACACATGCAATGCTACATCCTGGGTATGGCTGCCAGTGATATGGGCAACGGTAGCAGTAAGGAAAAGGGACATGGGTCACACCGGGAACGAGGGGAGAAAAACCTTTCTCGAAAATCGCTTTGCTCGCTGTTAAGGAGAGGGCGCCCATGGTCCGTCCGTGAAAGGCTCCCAGGAAGGCCAGGATGAAAGGTCGCCTGGTATGGTACCTCGCAAGCTTCAGGGCAGCCTCAATCGCCTCTGCCCCGGAATTACCGAAGAAGACCCTCTTTTCCTTTGCGCCCGGAGTAATCTCAGCCAACTTAGCAGCCAAGGCAGACTGGGCATCGTAGTAGAAATCGCTTCCTGACATATGGATGAGCTGTTCTGCCTGGCGACGGATCGCCTCAACGATCCTTGGATGGCAGTGGCCCGTATTACAGACGGCGATCCCTGAATTGAAGTCGAGGAATCGATTTCCATCCACATCCTCCACCCAAACCCCTTTTGCGCGCTTTACGACCAGTGGATAGACACGGCTGTAGGACTGGGAAACGTATTTCTGATCCTTCTCGAGGACCTTTCTCGCTTCCGGTCCGGGAAGCTCTGTCATAATGGAAGGGATTGATTCCGAAGAACCCGATGATTTCTCTTTGGATGGCATGGTTGATTTATATGCAGTTTTACTGCCCAAGTCAATTAAATTAAAAGTCTTTTGTCCGAGGGGTAGGGTTAAGATGCCTGTTTCGTCGAGAGGTTATGTAGTTGGTCTAAGGAATCTTTAGCCTTAACCTCTTGACCTTAAACCAAACCGGCTCCTTCACTTTAACCCAATGGTTGTTTTCATGGTTTATGGGTGACGAAGCCGTCATAGCAAATTATAGTGAACGTCATAAATAAATGGACATCAACAGAGCTGTCATTGCGAGCGAAGCGTGGCAATCTCATGGGATTGCTTCGTCACTTCGTTCCTCGCAATGACAACTTATCAATGGCGTTCATTATAGTTCGATAAACGGTAGGCCAAGTTGTCCAGGATGGTGGTGAAAAAAACATCCCTCACCACATATCCTTCTGGAACTGTAATCTGCGCTGGTGCGAAGTTGAGAATTCCCCTGATCTCTGCATCCACTAACATATCGGCTACTTTCTGCGCCTCTGAGGGAGGGGTTGTGATAAGCCCGATTTCGATCTTCCTCTCTTTCGCGACCTCTTTAATCCGGTTGATATGAAGAATCTCGACAGGCTTGCCCAACTTTTCTGAAACCCGTCCGATCACCTTTGGAGGATCGATATCGAAGGCCGCAACGATCTTATAATTCTGCTTGAGAAAGTCCTTGTAGGAGAGCAGGGCGGACCCCAGATTCCCAATGCCGATGAGCGCCATCCTCCACTCCTTATTCAATCCCAATATCCGTTTAATATCGGCAAGGAGATCCTTCACGTAGTAGCCTACGCCTCGGATTCCAAACTCACCGAAATAGGCCAGGTCCTTTCTCACCTGAGCAGCATTCACCATGCATCTGTTTGCCAATTGGGCGGAGGAGACGACCTTCTCCCCTCTTTCATCCATCCCTTCCAGGCACCTCGAATATCTCGACAATCTCCTGATCGTCGCTTCCGGTATCTTTGTATACTTCAATTTTTGTGACTCCTTTCACAAGAAGTTCGAAAAAAATTTAATAAATTATTATTTCTTTGTCAAGCTTTCTGTTCATCTTTGTGTTCATCTTGAAAAATCCCATTTAAATCCAATTCTTATGTTCCTCACTTCCTTTTAGCTAACTGTTTGATTGCTTCATCTAAGCGGTGATTGGCAAATTCCAATAATTCTTCCGTATACTCCAGGTTGTGAACCCCGTTGCCCTTTTTGGCTAAATGATAATTAAATTCTGCCTCTCCGAATAGTTTTCGATAGACAAAGGTGTGACCTCCGCGACGGTCAATCTTCTCGATCTCCTCTCTGACCCGATCGATCTTAGGGGTCACCTTCTTTAACAACTCCTCAAAAGTCTTTTTCCATCGGACCACCGTATCCCCATAGCTCCGGTCATGGCATTCGATACAACGTTTCTTAATGGCATCGAAGGGGTCTTTCTTTTTTGCAGTCACACCACGATGGCAATCGATACATTCGACCACATCCAATTTATTGCTCGGTCTCTCTTTAACGCCGATGCCTCCTTTTCCATGAATCAGTCCTTTGACGGAGATATGACAGTCTTCGCACCTCACTTTCTTGATACCCTTCCCATGATGACATTCTGCACAATTTTTCTGGAAGGTCTTCCCATGATTCTCCCGGGAGGAATGGCAGTCAGAACATCTCAACTTATTTCCCATCACATGGGTCTCATGAGAAAATCTGATCTCGTTGAACGGTACGGTCCGTCTTTCCATCCCCACATGGCATAAGGTGGTACAGGTCATGTGGGTTGTGAACTCCCGGGGTTTGTATCCTCTCTCAAGGGCAGCTAAGGCCTGTTCGGTCTTGTTATTGGTTGCGTTTAGAAGTTTGAAGGCGTATTCGATATTGTGAACGCCCCTGCCCAGAAGAACGAGACTGTAATTATGGCGGGCTTCGTTGAGGTGGTTCTGAGCCTTTTTAAAGTCCGGAGATCCTCCTCTCGTCTTTTCAACATCATACAACACCTTCTGAACATTGAAGATCCTCTGATTGGTCTCATTCTCCGCCCTTGAAAGGAGGACCTTCCAATGTTTTAATGTCTCATCGTATCCCTCACCATGACAGTCCACACAGGCCTCGCCGATGGCACGCTCCGCATATTTTGTGGTATGGAGTGCGGCCTGGCTCTCTTCACCCTTCCGATGGCAAGCGACACAGTCGACATTTGTGATAAACATGAGGCTGGGAGAATCAGGAACTCCTATCCCTCCACTTCCTCGATATAGGGTTCTTGGCCCCAGATGGATTTCTTTGCTGTGGCACTTATCACAGACCGTAGGAGAATGGACTGTGGTGAGAATTGGCCCGATCTCATGACGAATGGGGGTATGACAATCCGCGCATTCAATCTTATGGTCGGTAACATGTTTCTTATGCATGAAGGAAGAGGTATATTTCGTTTTTACTATGGTCGGATCGTTATGGCACTGGAGACATTTTCCCTCAGGGACATGGCCATCCCCCTGCACAACATTCACATGGCATTTTTCACAAGCTACCCCTCTTGCAATATACTTCCGATGGTTGAAACTCCAGCCTTTGACCTTAATATCCCCTTTGGGCTCGATGTGACAGGAGGTACAACCCCCAATGGCGCAGGAAATACATTCCTCTTCTCCTCTGGGCCCCGTACGGTAGTAATGGCAGATGAAGCAGTTGGTGTCGTGAACAGTGAGGTGTAATCCCTGGACAATCTGAGCATGGCAGGTGGTACACCGGATCCTCATTCCCCTTCTCAACTCGCCCAGATGTTTTCCATGGGGAAAGCTAATATTCTTATAGATCATGCTCCCTTTTAAATCTTCTATCTTATGACATCCCTTCTGCAAACAGTTACCATCATCAATTTCATAGTGGAGTTTCCTTGTTCCTTTTCCAATCAGGACGTAGGTCAACGCCAATTGAAGATCAACCCATTTCCCTTGGAGATGATTCACGACACCCGGCCTGCGGTGACAATTGAGGCAGGTGACTTGGTTATGGGAGGACGTCTTCCAGGATTCAACATACTCCTTCATATTGTGGCATAGACCACAGAAGGAAGGGCTCTCCGAATATTTAAAAATTCCTGCAAATAAGAATATACAAAGAAGAAAAAGAAGACCATAGATAGCCTTCTTTTTCTTTTCAGAAAAAAAATGGATGATCCTGAGCAAAAACTTAAAGATTTGATTCATATCGATCTGTCTTTAAGATCATGAGGGGGATTTCACCGGTATCTTCGTATGGCATTTCATGCAGGATTCAGGCCCTCCTTGAATATCCTCATTATGACACTCAACACAAGTTAACCTGCGAGGTCGGTGCGTTCCCGCCTCCATTTTTTCGTGTGCAATATTTCTATGACAATCAATGCACATCAGTTTCGATTCTTCGATATGAAGCTTGTGGGCAATCTTCATGTGATGAGCTTCATCCATTTCCCTCGCAGCCACAGGTTTATGACAAATAAGGCAATTATTATTGACCTGTTCATCAGCAAAAAAATGACGAGGGAACAACTGACCGGGTTTCGCATGACAATCCACACACGTGACACGAGCAGGATGGATCGCAGAGGGTGACCACATGGGTATACTGCTCTGTCTTGCATGGCATGAAAGGCAAATCGCAGGATGGGTTGTTAACAAGTGCCCAATCCAGATGACCAATGCCACTCCTATCAAAGTAAAGATTGGACCGACACCAAAAATCACCCATTTTGATTTCAATAGGATCTTAAGGTTTTTAATGTTTACCATCGTCATCAACCATCTTATGATGCTCAATCTTCTCATCGATTCATTCCTTTAGGCTTTCGAAATCGTGACCAACGTATCGTTCCAAGCCTCTCCCCCTCCAATCGGGTCCGAATTCCCCGATATGACCGTATTGGGAGAGATGCCGTTGCCTTCCTTTTCCCACCAGACTAATTTAGTGTTGGGGTCAGCGCTCTTAAATTTTTTTGCGCGAGCAATATGTCCAAATCCCCAATGACCTAAATTCCTTTCAACGGCAATCACTCTGGGATGGATGCCAAAGGTTAATCGAGCATCCATAACAAACGATCCAATTTTCGTCGAAATTTTGACACGATCTCCTTCTTCAATATGAAGCTGTTTGGCCACATCCCTATTGAGCCAAACTGGATTGTGATGTTTAATCTCGGCTAACCATTGAAGATTTCCTGTCTTCGATCCCATCACATTCGGTTCAAACGTGACGAGAACGAACTTTCCTTTGAGGTCTCCATGTCCTGGAATTGGCTCATAAATGGGTTGAGGTTGGAATCCTCTTCGTTTCAATCGCTCGGAGTAAATCTCAATCTTTCCTGAAGGGGTGTTAAACCCCTTCGACTCATACGATCTATATCTCGGCTTTACTTTGGAATCGATCCATAATCCATTTTCTTTCAAATATTTCAATCCTCCGGCCTTGTCTAATTTCTCAATCCCTGAGGCAACCTTCTTGATATAATCCTCTGTGGAATCGAACTTGAAATATCGTTGTAAACCTCCGCCTATCCTGTGAGCGAGTTCTATAAAGATATCAGACATGGGAACAGAGTTGGCATAGGGTCGAACAATAGGTTGCTGGAGGGCAATAAATGGAATCAAGTCCAACGCAGGAGATGAATCCAACCCCCAACTTTCAAGATAAGTGGCAACGGGAAGAACGAGATCAGCAAATGCAGCCGTTTCGGTCATGTAGCTATCGGCCACCACGATATAGGGAATCAATTTTTCATTCTTCAATACCTCGGAGGTCAAATGGCTTTCAGGATTGGTATAAGCAGGATTGGATTCATAAATAAAGAGGATCTTTGGAGTTAATTTCCCCCGTTTCACCAGGGAGATAAACTTCTGTGGTGTGATTTGAACTTCTTCAAAATTGAATGGGGAATCCTTCTCTCTACGGGAGAGTGTTTTTAAATCCGGATCATCGAGGCGATAAGTTCTTGGAAGACAATGGCCTCCTGGAATATCGATGCTTCCTACCACGGTGTTTAGAAGTAGGATACACCGTTCATTATACACTCCATTAAAATGGCCACCCACGCCACGACCTGAGATGGCCACAGCCGGCATATTTATGGCAAATTCCTTCGCAATCCTTTCGATATCCGATGCATGAACCCCGCTGATCTTTTCCGCCATCTCAGGAGTGTACTGAGATAAGTATTGGGCCAGTGCAGTATTAGAGATATTTGTCCACCTCTCGATAAAATCTTTATTGTGAAGATTAGCCTTGAGGATGACATTGGCCATGGCTAAGGCTACGACTCCATCCGTTCCAGGGCTGATGGGAAACCATTCATCGCTATTGCCGGCTGTATGGGATAACCTGACATCAAAGGTCACCAGCTTGGCCTTCCTTTGAAACCTGGCTTCGATCAATCTTCCAATGAATCCGGCATAATATTCATGGGTTTCGTAAGGATTGGCGCCAAAGTTGAGGGTGTAATGGCTGTTGGCCACATCAGGAACTCCTTTCTCTTCTCCCCACGTCAGCCATTGACCCCAATCCCTATTAGCAAAATTAAGGCTTTTCTCATCAATGACGAGGGCTTTCCCAAAGACATCCAAGAACCGTTTTAGGAGGCCATTGGGTCTGTGTTCTGATTGGAAGACGAAGTCCCCTCGCTTTCCGCTTTGGTGAATCGATTTTAATCTGGATACGATTTCGCTATACGCCCTCTCCCATGAGATTCTTTCCCATTGTCCTTTTCCTCTCTCTCCCCTCCTTATCATTGGAGAGGTGATCCGCTCTGGATCATACTCCATATTTATACCAGCTAAACCTCTGGCACATAACTTTCCAAGACTATTAGGATGTTTAGGATTTCCCCCAATCTTCACCAACTTGTCACCCTCTAAAAAGCCTATGATTCCACAACGGGCTGGACAAAGTTGGCAAATACTCGGTATGCCTTTCAGGAACTTCTTGGTGTACCGTGATACCTGTTTTCCTCCTAATACTTCCTTAGCATAGGCAGAAAGTTCGAGAAAAGGATAAAATATGAACGCTTGCATGCTGGCCATGCAAAATTTTAGGAAGTCACGACGTATCATTTCCATTCTCCTCCCATCAACCCAAGGGAACATATTGGCCCCCAAAAACTACCACATATCTCATGATGAAGACACCGATGGAAGCCAATATACCAGCAATCAATAATAAGAGATGTGATTTCCGGGTCTTCTTAAAAAGAATGATGAGGGAAGGGATCACATTCCCAAAAACATTATCCACCCAGATATATAAGAAACTGAATTTACCGAGACGAACGAGTTCTACCGTCTCAAAGGCATCTTCTGTATGGTAATACATCACTGTTATCTCAGAAAAAACATAGAAAATATTCATGATCATAAACCCTGCCATCCATTTTGCAAGAAGATCGATGATGTTTAGATCTTTTTCCCTTTCTTCAAGGGATTTTCCCTGATAAGTAAAACGGTAGCGAACCAGGGCTACAACAAGCATAAATGCTATCCCTGAAATCATTGCCGAGCATAAGAAATACGAAGGCATGACTGCGGTATTCCATAGTACCCTGGCTTTGGCGAAAGCCAGGACGAAACCTGTGTATCCATGAACGCCTATAGCGGTCGGTAGGCTAATTACACCAAAAATTTTTGACCATCTAACATTTCCTTTAAACAGGAAATAGATGTATATTCCTGTGAAAGTGGGGTAAGCACAAAGGATGAAGGTCCCCCAGCTGAGGGGCGATGTGATGTTGAAATGAAGGAAGAGATACCAGAAACGCAGAGGCTGAAAAAGGTCTGCCAATAGGAAGATGGGGGAGATAGAAAAAAGGATGATCACGAATATCGCTCCAATCTTGGCTACCGGTTTATATTCATCTTTTCCAAGTAAGGTGGCAGTGATCGAAACGATGGAGCACCCGGCATGGAGCCCGACGATATGAAAATAGATGGCAATAAGCATGCTGACCGAGTCATGATGAAACACATTGTATAAGACCTGAACTTCCATAAATTGTCCCTTTTTCCTTTATAATTTTTCATATTCTCTGTGATAAAAGTGCTTTTCCTCCCACCCCTTTAGCGGATCGGCCACGTCCTTATCCAGCCCAATATAATAGACTTGAGGGAAGGTGGCCATCATCTGTTTGAGGACTTGAACCTTCTCTTTTGAGAGGAGTTGAGAGATCTTACTGCTTGGGTCTCTCAGATTCCCGAATACCATCGCCCCAGTGGGACAGGTTTCCACGCAGGCTGGCTGCAGGCCAGAGTCCACTCGATGAACACAAAAGTCACATTTCTGGATCATGCCAGTGATCGGGTTCGCAAATCTCACATTATAAGGACAGGCTGCCCGACAATAATTACAACCGATACATCGGTGAGGGTCAATCATGACGATACCATCTTCCCGTTTATAGGCAGCCTTCACCGGACATACCGTATTACAGATGGGGCGTTCACATTGGTTACACAACCATGGAAGAAAGAGGGTCGTCATTCGAGGATATCTCGCTTCTTCAGGACGCTCACAGTAAGGACAATCCCAGGGTAAGGAAATAGTAGCCATTTCCGGGTAAGTTCCTTTCTGAACGACCTTCACCCAAATTCTCCAAACACCAAGAGGGACCTCATGCTCAGCCTTACATGCCACCTGGCAGGCATGACATCCCACACAACGTCTGAGATCGATGACCATTCCCCACCTTATTTCTTTTTTCATGAAAATTTCTCCTAAACAATTTAGACCTATTTTACTTTTGGAGTAATTTGATACTTTCTGCTCAGATCTTTATCGAAAGCAACATGTCTCACGGTATTAGAATCAAGATCCACCTCAAAATACCATCCCTGGGTCTTATTTTTGACCCTATCTTCTTGAGTTTGATAACGAAAAGTGACAAAATACATCGAGTCGCCATAATGGTAAAAATGCCTCATGAGGCCCGATGCCTTTTCTATTTCTCTGTCTATATCATCCACTGCCTTTTTTGCCTCTTTAGATAGATCCTTTGAAATCCTCTATGAATCTGGATCCATAACCTTATATAACCTTATACCTCTCCCTTTCTAAATCAGCGAGTTTCAATATCCATAACCCGTGTAGAAATATTAGAATAGAGAAATACAACTACCTCTATTTTTGCCTTCGTAACAATTTTCAATCTTTAATATTACTTAAGAAAACGGTCAGCTATACAAAAGTCTCTGTTGAGGGCCCCACCCCTTTGGAACAGATTTTTTTTATCACTTTTTAAGAATGATTGCAAGAAAAAAAACTAACAAATTGAATTGATTTCAAAATTTTATTTTGGTAGATTTAAACTAATGGATAAAAAATGGCTTCTCCTCTCAATTTCATGTTTATGTTTCATCCTTTTGGGTGCAAAGTCCGATCTTCCTCTCCCTAAGGGGGAAGAGAATCCCATGGAGCGTAGAGAAGAGAAATTGGGGTTCTTTCGAGCAAAGAGGGATCAGTTCTTTAAAGAAGACCCTCACTCCCCATTGAAAGAGGCCGATCGGAAGAAATTTAAAGGTCTTATTTACTACCCGGTCGACCTGAAGTATGCGATGACAGGAACCATTGAAAAATATCCCACCGGGGGCAAACCCCTCTATACCAGCCTTCCCACCAATATCGGGAGGGAGAAGAAATATGTAAAATACGGACGGTTTAAATTTAAACTGGAAGGGAAAGAATATGTCCTCCAAATCTATCGGCCCTTAGGGGGTGGGGAGCTCTTCCTTCCCTTTAAAGATAAGACCTCAGGAACAGAGACTTATTCGGAGGGACGTTATCTCTACATCGAACCGATGCCAGGAGGAAAGGTTCTGATCGATTTCAACCGGGCTTATAATCCATTCTGCCAGTACAATGAAAAGTACACATGTCCCTTTGCGCCACAGGAGAACTGGCTGGAGATTCCCATTCCAGCAGGGGAGAAGCGTTTTAAATGAAATCAAATTCCAAATCCCAAGCACCAATATCCAAACAAAAGCCAATGCCCAATAACCAAAGCTTGAATTTTTAGTATTTGGATCATTGGATATTGGAATTTATTTGGAGCTTGGGATTTGGTGCTTGGAATTTGAATAGAAAGGAGGGGTAAATTGAAATATAGAAGAATCCTTACGTTTGTTATTATCGGGCTCATCATGACCCAATTCTGCGTTCCGCTTGTTCAGGCAGCCCCCAAAGTCCATTTCAGCATTGTCTATACGAACGATGTGATGGGTGAGGTTGAGCCCTGTGGGTGATTCAGAAACCCGCTTGGCGGTGTTGCCAAGAAATCAACCCTCATCTCCCAGATAAAAAAAGAGGGAAGAAAGATTCTTCTCCTCGACACAGGAAACCTCCTCTTCCGAAAACCTCCTCAAACGGAGACAAAACGAAGGGATGCACTTCTTCGTGTCGACCTCCTCATTCAATCTTATAACGAAATGGGATATGATGCGGTCAATGTCGGTGAGAAGGATTTGATGCTGGGGCTTAAATTCCTTTCCGATGTGACCCAAAAGGCCAAGTTCCCATTTATCTCAGCCAACCTGAAGGACAGGAAAACGGGTAAGGAAATCTTCAGGCCCTATGTCATTAAAGAGATTGAAGGGCTGAAGATTGGGATATTTGGCCTTCTCGATGATACGTTAAACATAACCCTGGAAGAAAGAGAGCCGTGGTTGACCATTCAGGAACCTCTCTCTACCTCTAAGCTCCTGACAAAAAGCCTACGGGAATATTGTGATGTGATCGTCGTCCTTTCTCAGTTGGGTGAGTCGAAGGATAGGAAGCTCGCCAGGGAAAACCCTCAGATCGACCTGATCTTGGGCGGTGGGGGAGAATCCATGAGGCCGGTGAGGGAAAGGATAAATGAAGTCCCAATCTATCGACTGGAACCAAGGGGAGGGTATTTGGGCCGTATTGATTACTCTTTATTCAATACAGAGAAACCCATCAAATTCCTGATCTCCCGTGAAAGGGATGAGATGGAAAAAAAATTGGACCGAGTGATCTCACGAACAATCAACCTCAAAACCGAGATGGCCAAGGCTGGCAAGCAGGAAGAGATGAAGATAAAAGAACTGAAGTTTTTAGAATCGAGACAGAAAGAATTAGAAGAGAGGCTCTTTGCTCTCCAGGATAAAAATTTTTACAAACACATTCCTATCCCCGTCCAGCTCTCTATAAAGGATGATCCCAAAATTATGAAAGGACTGGAGATTTATCATGCTGAATCAGCAAAGTTATACAAACCAAAAGTAGCAGCCCTCCCCGAGAAGGAGTTGTCAGAGAAAGAGATGATTGCTCGGATTCCTAAGGATAGCCTTTTTGTGGGAGCGATCTCCTGCAAACGCTGCCACGAAGTGAACTACAGAAATTGGCTCAAGACCAAGCATGCGAAAGCCTCCCAAACCATCGTCGCTTCGCCCAAGTACGCCCAGGAGGAGTGTCTCATGTGCCACTCCACCGGTTATGGCAAAATAGCAGAATATGCTACGGTAGAGGAAGTCCCTTTCTACCTACGAGGGGTTCAGTGTGAGGCCTGTCATGGAGAAGGGAAGGATCATCCAGGCAAGGGAGGAATAGGGAGGAAAGTCACCCTCGGCGTCTGCCGGAACTGCCACACCAAAGATCAGAGTCCTACTTTTAATTATATTGCCTATCTCGAAAAGATCGGCTGCAAGATCTCCAAATAAGCAGTTCAAAGTTTTAAGTTGCAAGTTTCAAGTCAAAAAACTTAAAACCTGAAACTTAAAACTCTTAAACCAGGAACTCCCATCCGATCAGGAAGATGCAGAGAAGCCCGATGGCCAGCATGGCAAATCCTACAACGGCTGAGAAGAGATCAGCCACCACACTGGGATATTTAGCCCGGTAGGTCTCCAATGTCTTCTCTGCCATCATTCGTTTGTACTGTTCTGACCTCTCTTCCACCAGTTCATATTTTGGAAATCTCCCTGTGAAGATCACCGTATCGATCGGGAACTTCGAAGGTCGAAAATGGGTATTGAAGAAATGGACCGTGAAGATGAAGCCGGAAGCTAAAAGCGCCTCATCCGAGTGAACGATCGTTGCAATATTGAGGATCCATCCCGGCAGGAAGATGGTGAAGAATTCTGGAAACCAGAGCATCAATCCAGAAAGTCCGATGGCGAACATCCCCCAAAAGACGGCAAAGAAGTCGAACTTTTCCCAGTAGGTCCATCGGTCAAATTGAGGTTTTGGCCCTTTGTTAAAAAACCAACGGATCATTCCAATGATGTCCTGAACATCCTTCCAACGAGGGCAGAGGGAGTCTGGGCCAAAAAGTCGCTGTAGCGGGTTGGGATTTCCTTTGATCTTTTTGAAAAAAAGGAAATAGAAGATATAGGCGAGGGTGGTCCCAAAATAGGCAAATGTAATGGCGGCACAGATGCGGTGGATCAACCCTGCCATCTTAGCCCCTCCTAAGAAATGCATCAACCCACTGGCCCAGGGTGCATGGGAGAATTTTAATGGAAGTCCAGTCAGGACAAGTCCGATGAAGGTGGCCATCATCGTAAAATGGAGGACGATATCGAAGGGGCTGAATCGACGATAAATGTGGCCGGCTTCATCCGGCTTCACATGTTGCGGGAAGAAGATTCCCTTAGCTCTCAACTCCCGTTTTTCCCAGAAGTCCTTCCGCCACCAGAGGAAAGTATGGACCCAGAAGACTCCAAAGACAGAAACCAGGAGGCCAGTCATCACAATGAAGGTCCCATAAAGGACTGGCTCTCGCTCTGGATCGGTATGGGTTGCATGGGCGATCCACTGGACGAAATTGGGATTGGCCTTGGGGTGGCATTTTCCACAGGCCTCTACCAGTCGTTCTTGAGAAATGAGTGATTTTGGATTATCAGGAGGGAGAATACTGTGAAAACCGTGGCAGTCAGCGCAACCTGCGACCAACATTGGGTAACCCAATTCCTCAACCTTTCCATGGTAGCTTTCGTAATAGGTCTGAGTAGCGATGAGGAAGACCTTGTTCCGCTCCATCATCTCCCTGTCGGCATGGCACTTCTGGCAGACTTCCGTATGGAACTCCTTCCGAAATTGGACCACCTTTGGTTCATCACCCTTTAATATGGGAACCTTGTGGAGACCATGACAATCGCTACAATCAGGGGAATCTGGGTTTCCTGCGAGAGCGGATTTGCCATGAACACTTTCAGCATAACCGTCATCGGAGTGGCAAGTGGTACATTTCTGGACCACTCGGGTTTTGTCCCCTTTCCAAGGAGTCATCTCATGGATATCCTTATGGCAGTCCTTACATTGAACGTCATTGATGAAGTGGGCGCTTGCATAATGTTCTGCTCCTTCCTTTTTATGGCATCGATGACAGGTAACCGGTTCGGCATGAATCCTTGCCCCTTTTGCTTTCACATGGGGTTTGACGTCTGTAATGTCCCAGTGGCAACTGTTGCAGGAATTGGCTCCATGAACGGATTGTGCAAATTTCCTCTCGCTGATCTTCTTGTGGCAACCCAAACATTCCGAGTTGTCGATACACTCGTAGCAATATTCGCGACCCTTGATGATGAACTTCTCACCTTTTCTTAAAGACTCAGCCGGAGGATGCTTGGTCACCGCTACAGATTTAGGACTCTCCTTCTTTTCAGGAGCAGGTTTCGCAGCCCAAAGAGAGTCAGGGCTCAGAAATAGAAAACCAAAGAGAATAAGAGAAATGAGAATTGAGATTTTGAACTTCAACTTCATAGTCCTCCCGTCATGGAAAAGCGATGACAAAATACTTCCTCGTATCTTATGAAGATTTAACGCAAATTCAATTTGAAGGATTCTAAATGTAGGAAGAATGTGATTTTTTTAACACAATGGAAATCTGAAGTCAATAAATTTTTAAGAGATTTCTGAAAAAGTCCTGAAATCTATGAAATCAGAGAGTTCTATGATTTATTCAGAGTCCTCTTTAAAATAATATAGGGCTTTCCCCCTTGACAATTTGATTAGAAATATTAATTTATATTTTAGGTTCACTGCACAGCTTATTAGGGTATTGTTAGCTTTTTTAAGTCCGGACACGGAACACAGTTGCGAGGCACGATCTTAAAAATATGCCAACCTATGCATACAGGGCTGTGGATTTGAATAAGAGCTGCAACCACTGCAGGTCAGGCTTTGAGCTGATCCAGAGGATGGCCGAACTCGGCCTGACGATCTGCCCCCAATGTAGGAATCCAATCCACCGGGTTCTCTTCGCACCCACCGTGGTCATCAAAGGAAGCTCGATCACGGAGACGGATCGGAAGATTAAGGAGTACGAAAAAGAAGGGAAATGGAGCCATGCCGCTGAATTAGCGGACAAAGAGGCGGAGAAGACCAAGAGAGAAGATCTGAAGACTCGTGCCTTAGAAAATTACAAAAAAGCGGGGTATAATTTTGATAAGTATGATACATAAACCCTAAACCAATGCCCTCCATCCTTTTCGGGGAATCTCCTCATGCTTGGTAAACTAATCTTTCTCTTCATTATTATTCCGATAGTGGAACTCTTTCTTCTCATTGAGATTGGAAAAGCCATTGGAACGCTTGAAGTGATTTTATTGACGATCGCAACCGGCATCGCCGGTGCTGCTCTGGCTAAGTCTCAGGGGCTATCCGTATTGAGAAAGATGCAAATAGAGTTGGCAGAGGGCAGGGTCCCGGCTGCCAAGCTGGTCGATGGTCTCATGATCCTTATCGGAGGGCTCCTTCTTTTGACTCCAGGAGTCCTCACCGATGCCGTTGGTTTTCTCTTCCTCATTCCATGGACACGAATCTTTCTAAAAAAGCTCCTGATGAAATGGATGATTTACAAGATCGGGAAAGGCCGAATCCATATTCACATCGATCATCACCCATGGTACCGATCGGATTAAAGGCAATGGCAAGGCTCATGGTTCGACGAGCGTTCGACTGAGCTCACGCCGAAGTCTCACCACGATTTTGTCCTTCAGCGTATTTAGAGAGTCATCCTGAGCCTGTCGAAGGATGGCATTTGCCTGCCTGCCGCAGGCAGGGACTTGGAATCTAATGATCACCCTCACCCATGTTCAAAAACAGTTTGGAGGTAAAGTCCTCTTTAAGGAATGTTCCCTTCAGATTGGGGTGAGGGATCGAATCGGCTTCATCGGCCCTAATGGTTCTGGAAAGACGACCCTCTTCAGAATGATCACCGGAGAAGAGCCGATCGATGGGGGAGAAATCCGTATTGCCAAAGGAGTGAAGATCGGCTACCTCCCCCAAGAGGTCATCTCCTTCGCAGGAAATACGGTTCTCGATGAGGTCATGAAGAGTGCAAGTGGAATCACATCCCTTCAGGACAAGATGAGGATCTTAGAAGAAGAATTATCCTCTATCCAAGATCCAAAAGAGCAAGAGAGATTGGCAAAGGAATATGGAAAGCTTCAGGAGCGATACACGATCCTGGGCGGATATGGCTTAGAAGCCGAGGCCAAGCGGATTCTTAACGGATTGGGTTTTAAAGAGAGGGATTTTGATAGGCCAACAGGTGAACTGAGCGGCGGTTGGCTGATGCGAATTGCCCTGGCAAAAATCCTTCTCCAGTCTCCTGACCTCCTTCTTTTGGATGAGCCGACCAATCACTTAGATTTGGAATCTTTGATATGGCTGGAGGAGTTCTTGGTCAATTATCCAGGTGCCATGGTCATTGTCTCCCACGACCGGGTCTTTCTCAACCACCTCATCGATCGGATTGCGGAGATTGAGACCCAAGCGATCGACGTCTATTATGGTGACTATGACCACTACTTAGAAGAAAAAGAGTCGCGAAGGCAGATCATCGAGGCCACTTATAAAACCCAGCAGAAGAAGATCGAACAGACGGAGAGGTTCATAGAGCGATTCCGAGCCAAAAACACTAAGGCTAGGCAGGTTCAAAGTCGAATCAAGATGCTCGAAAAATTGGAGCGGTTTGAACTTCCGAAGGAGAAGGAGGAAATTCGATTTCGTTTCCCCATTCCCCCACGAAGTGGCCATAAGGTCGTGGAGGTCAGAGACCTTCACAAGTCTTATGGCGACATGCGAGTGTACCAGGGAATTGACCTCATACTCTACCGAGGAGATAAAGTGGCCTTAGTTGGCCCCAATGGAGCGGGTAAATCGACACTCCTCAAGATCTTGGCTGGTGTTCTCGATTTTGAGGAAGGGGAAGTTGAGTTCGGAAAGAATGTGACCCGAGCTTACTTCGCCCAATATCAATTGGACCTTCTCAATCCTGAGAATACCGTCTTTGAGGAGATCCTCTCCATTGCCACTGATGAAAGCCAGACAGAACTTCGCACTCTCCTGGGAACGTTTCTCTTCAGCGGAGAAGATGTTGAAAAGAAGGCCTCTGTCTTAAGTGGCGGCGAGAAGAGTCGGCTGATCTTAGCGAAGATGCTCCTCAAACCTGCCAACTTCCTTCTCTTGGACGAACCCACCAGCCATCTCGATATCCCTTCGCGAAATATCTTGGAGATGGCCCTGAAGCAGTTTCAAGGGACGATCTGTCTGATCACTCATGACCGTCATCTGATCAACCAGATCGCCAACAAAGTGATCGAAATCGATCATGGAATCCCTCAACTCTTCTTGGGCAATTATGACGATTACCTCTATAAGAAGCAGCAGACCCAATTGGAGGAATATGTAGGGGCAATTCACGAATTGTCCCTACAGAAAAAGAAATCCTCATACAAGACAAAGGAAGAGAGGCGAAAAAGGGCTCAGGAGATGGATCAATTTCGGCGGCAACTTGGGAGTCTCGAAAAGAGATTCCAAGAGGTTGAAAAATCTTTACAAGATGCCACACAAAAACTGGATCATTTGAATCAAAGGCTTTCCGACCCCTCCCTCTACCTGAATCAGAAAGAGACCTACGAAGCCATCGAGAACCATAAGAGAATGAAAGAAAGGGTGAAGGAACTCACTCAGCTCTGGGAATCCCTCGCCTTAGAACTGGAAGAGATGAAGGGGATGAATCTGATGTCAAATCCCAAGGGGTAGGTATTCCAATTAAAAAACTATTGCAAAAACTTAGGAATTTGGTTCTCATCATAATAGAGTTGCCTCTTTCTTCCTGATATCCACGGTTGACAGATTTCACCGAATTGTGTAGATTTCATTTCATAATCCTCACGAAACTGATGACGCCTAATAAAATTGGAATGGAGGGGTGACCATGAAATTGCCTCTAGATAAGAATATGGCTGTGGTGTCGCGTCTACACTATTGACAGATCGCTGCGGTTTCATTGCGCGAGATTGGAAAATTCTTTTGGAGGAATAGGTCCTTCGGCAGTCAGCCAGAATACCCGAAGATCTGGCGAATAACTATCAGAGAATTGAAAAAATGAAAAGTGTACACACGACACCGCTGCAGTGAACTTCTGTATACCATGAAGACTCTCTTTGAGAAAGAAACTGGCATATGATAATATATTATTATGAAGAAACGAGTATACATTGAAACGACTGTAGTGAGCTATCTCGCTGCCAAACCAAGCCGGGACATAATGGTTGCCGGTCACCAAGAGGCCACTCGGGAACTTTGGCCTGAGCTTTCTACCAAGTATGAGACCTACGTTTCTGCGCTCGTGTATGAAGAGGCAAGAAGAGGCGATCCTGACCAAGCCAGAGTGCGACTCGAAGCAATTAAGCTGTTCCCAATGCTCGACATTGACGAGGAGGCTAGAACCCTTGCTGAGAAGATCATTGCCAAAAGGGGGATACCAGCGGAGTATCCAGAAGACGCTCTTCACATAGCTGTGGCTGCTGTCAATGGTATCGAAGTTGTCATCACGTGGAATATCGGCCACTTAAACAATCCATTCACCCGCAAGATGGTCAGGCAGATTGTCGAGGGCGAGGGATACGGATCTCCTGAAATCTGCTCACCTGAAGAACTGTTGGAGGTTGACAAATGAGAGACCCGATTGTTGAGGAAGTGCGAAAACATCGAATGGAGCATACGCGGAAATTCCGAGGTGATCTTTCTGCAATCTGCGCCGATCTGCGTTGCATTCAGATTTCTTCTGGCCACGAAGTCGTCCGTCTTGCTCCCAGAAAATTGGAGCCAAGAAAGCGCTCCAACCGACGCGCTAAGGCTCGCGGCTGAGCTTGGTCGTTGATTAGGCTCACTTTCAATCGGAAAACATCAACTCCAACCACAGGCAAATCCTAACTCTTTGTAGGTGAAGTCCTCAAAAAGGAAAGGGGATTGAACCATTAAACTGAAAAGATCTTTGATTTTTTTGCTGTTGATTGCAACAGTATTAAATCTTAAATTGAGAATTTAAAAAGAAATGGCTCACCTCGCAGAGGCTAACTTGGGGAAATCAACTCTTTTTCATCTAATTTTTTCTATAAAAGTTCTTGCATCCTTAATCGCATCTTTAACAATATCCACATCATGCAAAAGAGCTCTGTAATGGCCAGCTATGTGGAGTTGATCATAAAGTCTCTCAAACTCTCTCACAAGTTTCCCATCATGCACCGTTAAATATTTCTGTAATGCCTTTCTATAACCATCAACAGATCTCGGGAGTTCTTTTTTGCTTAAACCTCTCCTCAATAAACATTGATCTATTGCCTTTAATACTGCAAGATAAGCAGTAGCACAGGCCTCCTGAACAGGCTTCACATCTGCATAGGCATTATCCTCGATAGGAGCAGATTTAAGTATCTCTTTTGCATTGTTCAAATATCGCATCGTCTCTTTCATTTCAATAGATCGTTTAATTTTAAATTAATCACATTTCAAATGCACTGTCAAGAACCGGCCTGTGGTAATAACGCAACCTAAAGGATGCGGCTACATAACTTGGTCAATTTAAACGAACAATCTGAATCACTTCTCAATCCCGAAAAACACTGGGAATGGAATGGCGACGATTTGGGGAGTGAAAGCGAAGCTGCGGTCATTAAATATAAGTTGTATTTGTAAAATTCGCCACTGGACAGCGAATTTTTAGCCATTCAATGGCGAATTTGTCAAGACCAAAATTTCGTAATGCTTTACGCTCGGATGAGGAGCCTTTGATAAATCGGGGATCGATCTCCTCCCCAGCAGGGATTCTTCCATATTCCTCTTCGAGGAGATCGAGGCAGAAATCTCCAAAGGCGCGGAGATGCTGCCTTCTGTTTTCATCATCTTCAATGGAATATAGCCACTCTTTTAGACCATCTTTAATCTCTATTTTCATACCCCCATCCTTGCACATCGTGGTCCAAAAGAGAGAGGATTTAGGAGCGGAGTTAAACCCCGCCCCTACTTTTCTTGATTAATAAGCCGGAGGTGGTGGTGGATAAGGTGGTTCCTTCTTGGGTTTCTCAGCCACAACCGCCTCAGTGGTGATCAGAAGAGAGGCCACACTGGCAGCATTCTGGAGGGCGAGCCTCACCACCTTTGTCGGATCGATGATCCCAGCTTCGATCATATCGGCATACTCCTCCTTATCCGCATCGAATCCGAAAGCTCCCTTCTCCTGTTTTACCTTCTCGGCCACCACCGATCCTTCCTGACCCGCATTCTCGGCAATTTGACGAATGGGCTCCTCAAGGGCCTTCTGGATGATGTCGACACCGGTCTGCCGATCAGCATCCAGTTTCATCTTCTTTAAAATTGGCAGACATCGCAAATAGGCCACGCCACCGCCAGCGACAATCCCTTCCTCCACGGCTGCCCGGGTCGCATTGAGCGCATCCTCCACCCGCGCTTTCTTCTCCTTCATCTCAGTCTCGGTGGCTGCGCCCACTTTGATGACGGCAACTCCTCCTGCCAATTTTGCCAATCGCTCCTGAAGTTTCTCCTTGTCATAATCGGAAGTGGTCTCATCGATCTGGACACGGATCTGTTTGATCCGACCCTCGATGGCAGAAGATTCACCCGCTCCTTCGACAATGGTCGTATTATCCTTATCGATCACCACCTTCTTCGCCCTGCCCAAATCGTCCAGCTTCATCTTTTCGAGTTTGATTCCAACATCCTCAAAAATCGCCTTGCCTCCGGTGAGTATGGCAATATCCTCCAGCATTGCCTTTCTTCGATCTCCAAAACCCGGGGCTTTGACCGAAGCACACCTCAATGTTCCACGGAGTTTATTCACTACCAGAGTAGCCAGGGCCTCTCCTTCCACATCCTCAGCGACGATGAGGAGGGGCCTTCCTGTTTTGGCCACCTGCTCCAAAATGGGAAGGAGTTCTTTCATATTGGAGATCTTCTTCTCGAAGAGGAGGATAAAGGGATCTTCCAGTACGGCCTCCATCTTCTCTGGATCCGTGACAAAATAGGGAGAAATGTAACCCCGATCGAACTGCATCCCTTCCACGACGTCGAGGGTGGTCTCCATGGCCTTGGCCTCCTCTACAGTGATCACGCCTTCTTTCCCTACTTTGCTCATGGCCTCGGCAATGATGTTTCCAATCGTCGGATCGTTATTGGCAGAGATCGTACCCACCTGAGAGATCTCCTTCTGTTCCTTGACCGGTTTAGAAAGTTTCTTCAACTCCTTGACCACCTCTTCAACGGCTGTATCAATGCCCCTTTTGATATCCATTGGATTGGCCCCTGCCGCCACCATCTTATAGCCCTCGCGATAGATGGCTTGGGCGAGAATAGTGGCTGTGGTCGTTCCATCGCCAGCCGTATCCGAAGTCTTACTGGCCACCTCTTTCACCATCTTGGCGCCCATATTCTGAAAGTGATCTTCAAGTTCAATCTCCTTGGCGACGGTGACCCCATCCTTCGTGACAGTGGGAAAACCGAAGGATTTCTCCAAGACCACATTCCTCCCTCTGGGCCCCAAAGTCACCTTCACCGCATTGGTCAGGATGTTGACACCTTCTAAGATTGCATTCCTCGCCTCCTGATCAAATTTCAATTCCTTTGCCATGAGAGTCCTCCTTTCTTTTCAATCAACCCATTTATTCGATGATAGCAAGAACATCATCCTCTCTCATCATCAGATGTTCTTCCCCATCGATCTTTATCTCAGTCCCTCCATACTTAGCAAAAAGGACCCGATCACCCTTCTTCACCTCCATCGGAATCTTTGTCCCATCCTCCTTGATCTTCCCATCTCCGACCGCGATCACTCTTCCCTCAATAGGCTTCTCCTTGGCAGTGTCGGGAATGATGATCCCCCCTTTTGTCTTTTCCTCCTCCTCCAATCTTTTCACGATGATTCGATCATGAAGCGGCCTCACCTTCATAAAAACAGACCCCCTTTCTTAAGTAAATTTCCAATTATCTATAATCATCGAACCTGGAGTTGTCAAGGTATCTATATGAGATTTCAGAAAAAGCCGCTCTTTGCGAATGCCCTGAAGCAGGCTGATGGGATGCTTTTCCACAAGACTTGTAGCCCGGAGCTTAACATTCCCTATCTATAGAAATCTCTTGATTTTTTTAACAAAAAGTTTTAGGAAAAGCCATGAAATTTGAAGATTCTTTTACCGCCACAGGGATCGGATCCTTTCCACATAAGGACGAGAAGGAAGTTTTTCGTCTCATCCTCCAAAACTTTCCTGAAATTCCATTTTGGCCCCAATTTCCAAAGCGCTCCTTCTTAGAAGGAATGGTGGTCCAGTATTCTGAGGGGTTTCCATGCATTAGACTGGATGAGAAGGATCAAAGGGCCTGGGTTGATACATCGAAGGAGTTCGGCAAGGAAGTAGAGAGATTCTATCAATCCTTGGAGAACGGAGACCTGGAACACTTTCGCATATCAGAGACTTTTGCCAAAGGACTTCGAATGATTGAAGAGTTCCCCTCGGAGGATTATCGAAAAGGAATAAAATACCTCAAAGGCCAGATCACAGGACCTATCACTTTCGGCCTTGCGCTAACGGATCAGGAACGGAGACCGATCTTTTATGATCCAAATTTAAGAGAGATCCTTATCAAACACCTCTCTTCGAAGGCCCACTGGATAGAAAAGAGGTTTGATGACCTCCTCCACGGTAAAAAGACGATCCTCTTCTTCGATGAGCCATCTCTCTCCTCTTACGGCTCTGCCTTTTCGAGCTTGAATCGGGAAGAGGTGATTCTCTCCTTGAATGAATGCATCAAAGGGATCAAAGGCCTTAAGGGAGTTCATTGCTGTGGAAATACCGATTGGAGCATGCTTCTTTCAACAGACATCGACATTCTCAGTTTCGATGCTTATGGTTACCTGGAGACGATCTCCCTCTATCCAAAGGAATTGAAATCCTTCTTAGAGCGAGGAGGGATTTTGGCCTGGGGTATCGTCCCGACGAGTGAAGCCATCCTGAACGAGGACGCAGAGACCTTAGTCAGGCGGTTCAAAGAGGGAGTGGAGACCCTTGCGAAAAAGGGGATCGATCCAAGCCTCCTCCAAAGAGCGATCCTCACCCCAAGTTGCGGAACCGCCTCTCTTCCTATTCCTTTGGCAGAACGGGTTTGCCGAGTCACGGCAGAGGTTTCAAAAAGACTACGAGAAGAATAAATCCGAAATCCAATCGTAAGACGTAAAGCGTAAGGCGCTTTAACGCTACGCTCTATGCCCTCTGCGCTATGCTAATTTCATTGGTCTAATTTTGAGAGAGGGACGCCTCCATATCCTATATTCTCCTTGGGAACTTCATTGAGGATAATTCGGACACGATCCGCTGGAATCTGAAGGGTCTCGACAATGGCTAGGGTGACCTTCTTAATCAACTCTTCCTTCTTCTCCGGAGTTCTTCCTTGGATCATGCTGATCTGTACGATGGGCATTTTTTAACTCCTTCCTTTAAAGAATTCGGAATTCGGATTGCGGATTTCGGATTTTTTATTCCGCATTCCGCATTCTGCATTCCGCAATATCATTTATGGTTTAAAAACTTTCCACCAGGAGTCTTTTCCATTGCCAAATTTTTCCAAGATCTCAATGGCTAAATGGATTCCATTGGAGATCTGCTCTTCCCGGACCCCAGGTGCTGTAAAGACATAGACGACTATATTCTTGCTTGAAGCATCGACCCTCGTTCTGAAATCGGGGCCTTGAAAGAGAGAACAAACGATTCCCTCTTTATCACGAAGGACAATCTCCTCTTCTTTACAGGAAATCATCTTTCCCGAGACCCCCTGAAATGTCTCCCCTTCCTTGGCAAGGTCGAGCCTCCACCCTCCTTCGAAACGATCCAGATCCTGAATAGCCATCAAGATTCCATGGCACATCTCTGCGACGATATGGGTATCGATATAGAGATTCACGATCGGAAATCCCATTTCAATTGTCCGTTTGAAGTGGTTGGGAAGAGGGCAGGGATAACCCCACTCTTTAAAGAATTGATCGTAAAGGTTGATCCGTTCTTCGATTTGAGCCAGCGTAGCCCTCCTTCGCATCTTTCGGAGTAGTTCCCTTTTATGGAGTTTGAATGATTCACTCTTCTCAAAATAGATGCAATCCTGGATCGTTCCGATTCCAAAACTGAGGTTCGGAAATCGGAGCCGGTACGCATCCGTGATGGAAAGAGAAACTTCCCTTAGCATGGCGATCTCCCAACTCTTAGAAATTCCCTAACGCTATGCTCCATGCCTGCCTACCGCAGGCAGGCGCTTCGCTCTCTGCTATTTAGGCACATAGAGACGCCTCAATTTCTGTATTTCCTGAATTCGAGATTCAGCGTATCGGGTAGCCGCCTCTAAAGGTAAAATGCCTTCTTTTTTAGCCGTCTCAAAAATGGAAAGGAGTCGGCCATAGATGCGCTCCGTCTTCATCCTCACCCTTTCAGGATGATAGCCCTGGATTTCGTCGATCACCTGAATCACGCCTCCGGCATTGATGACGTAGTCCGGCGCATAGAGAATACCTCGCTCATGGAGCATTCGACTGTGACGCTGCTCATCTTCAAGTTGGTTATTCGCACAGCCTGCTACTATTTGGCATTTTAATTTGGGAATGGTCTTGTCATTTAGGATGCCACCGACGGCACAAGGGCAGAAGATATCACACTCCACCCCATAAATGGCCTCAGGTTCCACTGCCTTGAAGCCATGCTGAGCCTGGAGGCGTTGAAGGGTCTTTTCGTTGATATCGGTAGCAATGATCTCCAGACCCCCTTCCTTCAAATGTCCTAACAAGGGTTCTCCCACTGCACCCAGTCCTTGGACGGTAATCTTTCTGCCTCGAAGATTCTCATCGCCCCAGAGGAATTTGGCGCAAGCCTTAAGCCCCACATAGATTCCGTAGGCTGTCGTGATCCCTGTACTTCCAGAACTTCCCTCTTCCTTCGGTTTTGCGAGAATGTACGGGCTTTCTCTTCCCATGATGGAGCCGTCCCACATATCGAGGTTTAAATCGGCTCCAGTGACGAATCGGCCCTTTAGCATATCAACGAATCTTCCAAAGGCCCTGAGGTATGCCTCGTTCTTATCCTTCTCGGGATCGCCCCAGATGACCGCCTTGGCCCCTCCCTTGTCCTCATCGGCAGCCGCACACTTATAGGTCATCGCCTTAGCCAACCTCATAGCATCTCGAAGGGCATCCTCCATTGACGCATAGTCAACCATCCTCGTACCACCGAAGGTCTGGCCAAGCGTGGAGTTGTGAATGACGATGATCGCCCTCAACCCTGTTTCCTTATCGAAGTTGAAGATGATCTGTTCGTATCCATCCTTCTTCATCAATTCAAATAGGTCCATATCTCATCCTTTCTAAATAATCTTGTCTGCTTTCTTCAGAAGGTCAGAGGGAATGATGACTCCTTGTGCCTTCGCAGCTCTCTCATTGATGACAAGGGTAAGTTTTTCTGCTGGCCCCCAGGGAATACTTCCCGGTCTCTCACCCTTCAGTATTCGAACCGCTTTCCTCCCGGCAGCATGGCCGATAAGAAAATAATCCAATCCATAGGCGGCGATAGCACCTCTCGAAACACTGTAGATATCACCGACGAAGAGGGGGACCTTCTTTTCATTACATACTTTCACAACGGTCTCAAGGGATGATGCTGTAGTTTCGTCGCAGGTGATATGGATGGCCTGGACCTTTCCCACAAGGGATTGAGCAGCCTGGAAGGTCTCAGGCTCTTTTGAGACAGAGACTTCGATCAGACCAACACCCAACTGCTCAGCTGCCTCTCGCATCTCTTTGATGTAAACAAGAGATTTGGGATCACTTGCATTGTAGATCGTTCCCCACTTTTTTGCCTTAGGAAGAAATTTCGTATACATCTCAAACTGGAGGTGTACAGGCCAGGGGTCGCTGACTCCAGTGACATTCGTCCTCGTTTTTGTTCCAGAAGGGCTCGTCTTGGGGACCAGACCTGTATCGACGGGATCGTAGACAGAGGAAAAGACGATGGGAATATTTTTTATTCTTCTCGCAGCGGCCTGGGAGGTAATGGTGGAGATGCTGTGGATTAAATCGACTCTCACATCGATGAACTTCTGAGCGATGATCTGAGCATCGGCCACCCTTCCCTGGGAATTTTTTCGAAGGTAGGTGATCTGCACCCCTTCTTTAAACCCTGCCTCGGCAAGAGCCTTCTCAAACCCTTTTGCATCGGCATTGAGGTCCGGACGAGAGGCAGTTTGGGCGACCCCAATCTGGATCATCTTTTTAGATTTTTGGCTCTTTGCAAAGGGAATCTCAACGAACATAAGGAGTGCAAAGATTAAGGTAAAGCATAATCTTATTCTCATCATCGACTTCCTTCGAGTAGAAACGACCCAAAAATATCAGTTTTCAAACACCCTGTCAATTTGGCGGAGGCCGATTTTACTTGACAGAACGAAGTCCCATCCAATATCCCCATCCTATGATCCTCGTCGTCTGGCGAAATTCGAACCCAAAAATTTCGAATCCAATTTATTTCGTCCTGATGCTTCTCCTCACGCCCATCGTCGTTCTCTTAGGTTACTACGGAGGGCAGATGACCTTCCCACCTGCAAAATGATAGGGAGTTGGGGTAATAGGGTGATGGGGGAGCAGACTCACCTAAAAATTCTTCAAATATTGAAATGTTATAAATATTATAATATTTATAAAAATTTTACTTGACAAATTATTTTCTTTTTTATAAAAAGATAACTATCCTCACTGGACTTGAAATCGAAGGAGTCCTCAGTGTTTAAATCCGTTAAGTCCAACAAAATTTCTGAAAATATCATTGAACAAATACGAAAAGCTATTTTCGAAGGGAAATTAAAGCCCGGAGACAAACTTCCCCCTGAAAAAGAATTGATGGAAAATTTTGGAGTCAGCAAGGCCACCCTTCGGGAGGCACTAAGGTCATTGGAGATATTAGGATTTTTAGAAATTCGTAAAGGAGTATCCGGGGGCGCTTTTGTTACGGAAGTAGATATGAAAAAAGCGAGAGATAGCTTCACCAATTTCCTTCTTTTCAAAAATCTCTCGTTAAGTAATCTTTCCGAAGTTCGCCTCATCTTGGAACCCTATGTTGCAGAAAAAGCTGCCCTCGCTATTACTGAAGAAGACTTAAAAAGATTAGAAAAGCTAAACAAGGAGTGTGAGTACGTCCTAAAAAATAATATCCCTATTGAATCCCGAAAAAATGAGATTGAGTATCACCGAATTATCGGGAGCGTCTCTGGTAACCCCATCCTGATGTTTATTCTCGATTTTGTTGAGAATCTCCTTATCGATACAAAAGAGATCCTGCAGCCCAGCAGGGACTTTTCCCAAAAAGTTCTAAATGCTCATAAGCGGATTCATAAAGCCCTCTCGGAGAGAGATCCTAAAAAGGCACGTGAAGAAATGATCAAACATGTTCGAGAAGTTGGGAAGGACCTCATAGCCCTTCAGAAAGAGAGACATATCGAAGAATTGAATCTACAACATATCTCCAGTAGAGAACTTTCTCTTTAATTTCACTGGGAATTTGAATTATTTTATCGGGATGTAGAAAAGGATTTCATGACCCTCAAGAAAGAGATTTTCTGGAGCTGAGCCTTAAACCTAAAGGGTGACTTTCTAAGAGGGGTAGTTTCAGCGAAAGGAGGTGGTCTTGGGAGTGAGCCAGAGATGGGGAGGATCGCGTTTTAAATTTTAAAGAGGTTATACGAATAAACAAGGAGATATTGCTATCTACATTGGCCAAAACAGGCAAAACCGCCGTTGGTGTTAGAGGTTCGGCGGCTCCCCCCAGGCGCTAAAAATATGAACATTCCAAAAGTAGTAATTTTACTAAGGAGGAAGAAAGATGGCTAATCTTACAAATGAAGAGAAGGAAATGTTGGAAGGCAAGCATGGCGAAGCAAAACGTTTGTCCATGGAACTTCTTGTGAAAGCGCTAGAGGCCTATAAAGCCGAAAAACTTATACCAATCGCAAGTTGCCATTTGGTTCTCTCATTCCAGAAGACGGCGCTAAAAGCTGGACTGGAAACTGCGGAAAGATTCGTTAAATTAGGCGCCAAATGTGCGGTTCCCACGACGATCGATACATCAAGCATGGATTTTGAAAGGTGGGAGGAATTTCGTTTCCCGAAAGACTTTATGGAAGACCAATTTAGAATGAAGGCGGCGCTTGAAGCATTGGGAGCTATCCCCACATGGTCCTGCGTGCCGTATGAAGGGGGTGGCGTCGTGCCGAGGTTTGGGCAACACATAGCTTGGACCGAGTCCTCAACGGCTCCCTATGTAAACAGCTTGATTGGAGCAAGGACGAACAGGGTTGGTGCATACGAGGATTTGGCATCCGCAATCACAGGGAGAACGCCTTATTATGGACTGCATTTAGACGAGAATAGGCTGGGAAACATTCTGATTGAAGTCAAGACAGATTTAACTCCGGGTGACTATAATGTTTTCGGTTCCTGGGTGGGAGAAGTGGTAGAAAATAAGATCCCGGTGATAACCGGAATACCCAAGGATGTGAGACCTTTAGACCTCAGGTATTTTGGTGCATCCGGGGCCGCCACTGGCTCTCTGGCCCTTTATCACATGCCAGGTATAACCGCTGAATTTAGAACTGTCGAAGAGGCCTTTGGTGGGAAGAAAATCCCTCAGCGAGTTGAATTTGGCCCCAAAGAATTAAAGGATAGAACGGCAAGAATGAGCTCCGTCAAAGGTGGAAAGATTGACCTTGTTGTCATTGGGTGCCCCCATCTCAGCATGGAAGGATTAATAGATCTCGCTAATAGGATAAAAGGAAGAAAGGTGAAAGTTGAAACCTACGTGCTCACCAATAAAGTCTGTAAAGAGATGGCAAAGGAAATGGGAGTGGCTCAGATCATAGAGAATGCAGGGATGAAATTAAATACCGGGTGTTGTGCCTGGTCACCTGTGGAGCTATGCGGATTTCCGGAACGTTTCACGGTGATGGCGAATTCTGGCAAGCAAGCTTGGTATGTCCCCAGTTTACTGACTCAAATGCGTCCCGGAAAGCCCGAGGTAATATATGGTGATGTAGATGCCTGTATCGAAGCTGCGTGTAAAGGAGAAGCTTAAAAGGAGGTAATAGAAAATGGCTAAAAAGACATTAAAAGGCAGAGCTCTTGGTGGAGGCACCATTGAAGGGGAAGCTATCGTTAGCAAAATGATGTTTAACTGGGCTGGAGCATTTAATCCAGTGACTGGAGAGATCATCGACCCAAGACATGATTGCACTGGAATGAAGCTGAAGGATAAAGTTTTCATTTACTCGTATAGCCGAGGGTCGACTACAAACCCGGCTATATTCATGGAAGGAGTAAGAAACAAGGTTAACCCCATTGCGTTAGTTATGCTCGAAATGGAACCAATGACCATGATGGGTGTCGCTAGCGGAGCGATATTCTATAACGTTAAAATACCCGCGGTTGACCACACAGATCTGAATCCAATTGAAGTGATAAAGACAGGCGATAGAGTAAAAGTTAACGGGGACACAGGCACAGTAGAAGTCTTGTAGTAAAGCTCGGCCCTTCGGACCCATGGCGTTTGTCGCAGGGGCTTTTTTTCGCAAGCGAGGTATTAGGATGGAAGCTATCACCCAGTACTTTGTCTCAGGGATATTTCAAGGTTCAGTATATGCGCTGATAGCCGTAGGGATAGTTGTTATCTTTAAGGCTACTCGTGTCTTTAACTTTGCTCAGGGACACCTCCTGATGGTAGGGGTACTTCTTACCTATGTACTCATAGGAAAGTTAGGCATCTGGATTTCCATACCTTTGGCTATAGCTTGTGGTATTGGTATAGGCTATCTTGTGGAACGTCTGACGCTGCGTCCCCTTATTGGGCAGCCCATCGTTTCGGCATTATTGATGACCCTGGCAGTCGCCTATCTCTTGGATGGCGTGGCTACCATATTCTGGGGAACCAAGATTGTCCCATATCCTCGGTGGTATCCCGAGCAGTTCTTTCCTTTTGGACCGATAAAGGTAAGCTCCGGGGTTGTATGGAGTATTGTTATCGCCATTATTGTCTTCGTCGGTCTGGCGTTTTTCTACAGCCGAAGCAGGATGGGGAAGGCGATGAGGGCTACCGCCGACAGTCACCAAGTTAGCCAGAGCTTGGGGATAAAGGTGACCAAGGTCTTCAGCCTATGCTGGGTAATGGCGGCGGTAATTGGCTTCATTATGGCTTTCTTTTTTGGGGTTCACGTTGGTGCCTTCCGTTACCTTTCAGACTGGGGGTTTAGAGCTATCCCTGCTGTCCTGGTAGGTGGTTTGGATTCCATCCGTGGTGCCCTAATTGGCGGGGTCTTAGTGGGTGTTCTGGAAGTGATTGCCACTGGCTATCTGGGGGCATTCATAGGCAGTATGTTCCCCTTCATCATCCTACTCATAGTTATTATAGTCAGGCCTCATGGCCTCTTTGGCCAGGTGGAGATAGTGAGGGTATAGTTATGCGGGGATGCGGAGTCATGGATGTAAACTACCGACAGACTATGGCAATTATGCGCACCCGTTCCCAGTGGGTAGGTTTGTGCGTGTTGTTCGCTTTCCTGATTGCTGCCGGCCGGATTTTCCCTTCTGAGGTGGTGGATATGATGAACATGATGTCTATCCTCATAGTTGCTGCCCACGGCCTCAATATATTGACCGGGTATTGTGGTCAGATCTCGGTTGGTCACGCCGCCTTCAAAGGGGTGGGTGCTTATGCTGCGGCTATGGTGATTGTCCGACTGGGATGGAACCACTGGGTAGCCCTGCCTGTTGCCGCCCTAACCGCTGGGCTGGTAGGGATAATCTTTGGGTTGCCCTCTTTAAGACTTAGAGGGTTTTATCTGGCGATGTCGACCCTGGCTGCCCAATTCATTCTCACGACCTGCTTTCTTTTCGCCATGCCAGGCATTGTGGGCGGCATCAGCGGGATAACAGTTCCTTTTCTCAAAGTGGGTGACTTTAGCTTTAGACCCCCGGAAAATCTGTATTACCTTCTGATGCCGATCTGCGTGATTGTGACCACTGTGGCTAAAAACGTGGCGCGGTCAAGGCTGGGGAGAGCCTTTGTCGCGGTCAGGGACAATGAAGCAGCTGCCGAGATTATGGGGATCAACCCGTTCGGTGCCAAACTACGCGCCTTTTTCCTGGGCTGTCTCTTTGCCGGGGTCGCCGGCTGGATGAGGGTGTCCTACGATGGGTGCGTTAGGCCGGACATTTACCCATTGATAAGTTCTATCTGGTTACTTGGTATTATCATTATCGGGGGGATGGGCACCACCATTGGTCCTATCTTTGGCGTTATCCTGATCAGGCTCTTGGATGAGATGGTGTTGATGGTTAGCCCGTTTATCGGGTCTTTCTTCCCCCCTGCCATAGGGATTCAGATGGGAGCCGGGCTGGGCTTGATTGCTTTCGCTGTAGTGGTAATGATTTTCTTGATCTTCGAGCCAAGGGGGTTGGCTCACCTGTGGGAGGTGTTCAGCGGGCGCATCAGCAATTGGCCCTTCAAGTATGCGCCCAGGTAAGAGGGCCGTCATTATTATGGAATGACAAGGGCTGGCTGAAAGTCATTCAGAAAGGAGGAAAAAGATGAAACGGAAATTATTCATTTTGAGTGTTATTGGACTTTTGGTACTTTTCACAGTGGTTTTTATCACTGCTCCATCCAAAACTCCGGCACAAGCAGTCAAGGGTCCACCACCAGGGGCATTCGTAGATCCAGAGACCAAATGGTGGCCAGGGCGAACAGGACAGTTACCTGAAGGTGCACCAATCTTTGGGGTGGGATTCTTAGCTGACTTAAGTGGCACCCTCGGCTTCTGGAATGCCCCGCGGTTAGTGGGCGCCACCGCTGCCTATGACTGGATATGCAAGAATGAATATGGAATTGCTGGCAGGAGACCGATTATCCGCTGGTACGACCACAAGAGCAGCGCCTCCGAGGCTAAGGCTGGTTACGCCAAGCTGAGGACGAAGTATATCGTAAATCATTCCTGCGGGACTGGCGAGCAGCAGATGCTAAAACCACAGTATGACCCTGACAAGTTCTTGACCCTTACGTGCAGCAACAGTCCCAACGTTATCTACCCGGTAGGGTACGCATTTGGTATCTCACCCTATTGGGTTAATCAGTATGCTGCCTTCATCGACTGGATTATCAAGGAGGGCAAAGGTACAAAGATGGCCTATATAACCTACCCCAGCGGCTATGGTCGCGCCTACATCACCCCTGAGACAGAAGCGTACAATAAAGAGAAGGGTATCAAGGTGGTGGCTGACCTTGCCTGCCCCTGGGCGCCTCCTGACCCCGACAGCATCTTGCGGGCAGCCAAGGCGGCTGGTGCCGAGATCGTTTTCACCAACATGATGTATGCCACCATGGGACCCCTCCTCAAGGCAAACTATGACGGCGGATATAACATCCAGTTTTGCGTCAACAGTTTGAGCCTTGACGAAGCCACCATCGCCTTGGCCGGCAAGGATGAGAAGACTGGCAAATGGAAGGCTGACGGGCTGGTGGGGATCAGCAACTATGTTAATGCTGCAGACTTGGAGGACCCAAAGAGTCCTTTCTACGGAAGCAAGGGGATGACTCTCCTCAAGGAGTACTGGGAAACTCACTTCGTAAGGCCTGCGGACAGGGGTGGCTGCTACATACAAGCCTGGCTGGAGGCGTTCATGTATAAGGAAGCAATTGAGGAGACCTTAGTTAGAGTTGGCTCCTGGGACAAGGTCACTAGCCGGGCAGTGAGGCTTAATATGGAGGGCAAAGATTGGTGGGGCCGCAACGTCAAAGGCATGATCGTAACTAACTACTCCCCCCGAGACCGTGACCCCAAGACGGTCAGGATAATGCAGGTGCGAGATGGAAAGTGGACCTCCATAACTGATCTGTTCGAGGCGAAGTGCCTGGTGCCTGAAGAGTGGCGGAGGCCCTGGACAGACTAAAGGACTCTAGCCCTGGATAGATTAAAGCACTGGGCAAGCAGCAGGCACCTGCCTTGTCCAGTGCTGGGTAGCATCGGTGGTGAGCCGAGCTATAGGGCAAAGGAGTTTGTCTCTATAGATGGTCACTCAGAACGAAGTACAATTGCGGGCTGATAATGTGTTCCTCAGCTTTGGGGCGGTGAAAGCGCTGGACGGAGTAAGTCTGGAGGTCAGGCGTGGCGAGCTCTTGGCGATTATCGGTCCTAACGGCGCGGGAAAGACTTGCATGTTGAACGTCGTAAATGGCTTTTATCGTTCCCAGGAGGGTGAGGTTTACTTTGAAGGAAGGAAGATCACCCGGTTGCCTCCTTACAAGATAGCCGTGTTGGGCATAAGCCGAACCTTCCAGGGTATACGGCTCTATGCTGGACTTTCGGTTGTGGACAATATAATGGCGGGAAGGCACATACACCTCAAATCGGGGATGGTGAGCAGCGCTATCTATGTTGGCTGGGCACAGAGGGAGGATATAGAACATAGAAAAGAAGTGGAGTGGCTCATTGACTTTTTGGAAATAGCGTCGGTAAGGGACCACATAGTCGGTTCCCTCCCCTACGGGCTACAGAAAAGGGTTGACTTAGGAAGGGCTTTAGCCTTAGAACCAAAGCTTCTCCTCCTCGATGAGCCTATGGCGGGGATGAGTAGGGACGAGAAGGAGGATATGGCTAGGTTTATCCTGGATGTGATCGAGATGAGAGGGATCACTGTTATTTTTGTCGAACATGACATGGGGCTGGTCATGGACATAGCTGACAGGGTTATCGTGTTCGATTACGGGCATAAGATCGCTGAAGGCCCTCCTGAAGAGATAAGGCACAACGATCGGGTTATTAAAGCCTATCTGGGGAGACCGAAGGAGGCTTGATTAACGAGGAGTGGAGAAGTGACAAAGGAAGAGATCTTGCCGCTGGGCGCGGAGGATACTACATCCAAGCTCTTGAAACGGAACTACGACAGGTGGGGCGATAAGGCTGTAGCCATCAGGGATAAGAACTTCGGCATATGGCAGGAGCATACCTGGAAGCATGAGTATGAACAGGTGAAGTATTTCGGTCTGGGGCTGATTAGCTTGGGCTTAAAATCTGGCGACAAGGTAGCTGTTATAGGTGATAATGAACCCGAATTGTATTGGGCTAACCTTGCTATCCAAGCAGTTCATGGCATTAGTGTGCCGCTCTTCCCAGGTGCCCTACCCGCTGAGATCGAGTTCGTGCTCAATCACTCAGATAGTAAATTTCTGGTCGCCAGGGATCAGGAACAGGTTGACAAGCTTCTGGGGCTCTGGGATAAACTTTCCAGGGGAGAGAAGGTCATTTGGTGGTATTGGAAGGGGGTGAGTGGGTACAGCCAGCCCTTCTTGCTGGGTTGGGGCACGGTAATAGAAATGGGGCGGAAGTATGAAGAAGACCATCCCGGCATGTTCGAAGAACTTGTTTCGCAAACTAAGGCGGATGACATCGCCAGCATATACTACAGCTCGGGGACTACCGGCCAACCGAAGGCGGCGATGTGGACTCACCGGGCACTGATTGGCTCCACCCAAGCGATGTTGACTCGTCTTCCTGTAACCGAGGAGGATAACATTCTTTGCTTTCTACCTTTGGCCTTTATTGGCGAGTCCTTATTCACCTTGATACCCCATTTGATAATCGGAGCCAAATTGCATTGCCCTGAGCGTCCGCACACCGTGCTCCGTGAGATTAGAGAGGTAGCACCGGCCCTGATACTGGGTGAACCGAAACTATGGGAAGAGTTGGCAAGGACGGTGCAGGCTAGGATAGAGGAGTTGGGCAAGTGGGAAAAGTTGGCCTATAAAATCTTTATGGACATCGGCTTGAAAGTGCAGGAGTTCAAGTTGGCGGGGAAAAAGCCTAATCTGTTTTTGCGACTTGGTTATTGGATTGCCAATCTAATCCTGTTAAGTTCCATACGGAGTTATCTCGGGCTGTCTAAGACGAGGTTGCCACTAACAACTGGTGCCCTTACCAGTGCTGATACTCTCAAATTCTTCCACGGGCTCGGGATTAAACTCAGGCAGGTTTTCCTAAGTACCGAGGCAGGGGTGATAACCGGCCATGTCGAGGACGATATTAAGCTCGGGACACTCGGTCGGCCCTTTGCCAAGGTGGATTTGAAGATAGCCGATGACGGCGAGATTTTGATACGAAGTCCCTATCTCTTTTCAGGTTACTATAAACAGGAAGATCTTTACAAAGATGTAGTTGACAAGGATGGATGGTGGCACAGCGGGGATATTGGTTACATAGATAAAGAAACGCAGCATGTGGTTTATCTTGACCGTAAGGATGCAATGGTGGAACTTCCTAACGGTGTTAGGTATGCTCCTCAGCATATTGAGAGCCAGCTTAGGTTCAGCCCCTATATAAAGGACGCCATAGCTATCAGGGGGCTTGGGAGGGATTATGTGACTGCTATGGTGGTTATCGACGTTGGTAACATGGGGAGGTGGGCGGAGAAAAAGGGCGTGGTCTATACTACTCTCATCGACCTATCTCAGAAGCTTGAGGTGGCAGAGCTTGTCCGGGGCGAAATTGAGCGGGTCAATGCGCGGCTTCCAAAAGAAGCTCGGGTAATGAAATACACATGCCTCAACACGGAATTCGATGCCGATGGCGGTGACCTCACTAGGCTGCGAAAGCTGAAGAGACGTGCCATTGAGGAACGCTATGGGGGGCTAGTGAAGTCCATGTATTCTGGCAGTGAAGAGTCTCTTATGGAGGCATCCATCACATACTCGGATGGAAGCAAAGGTGGCACACAAACCGCCCTAAAGATATGGGAAGTCAAAGCCAAGGAGGGAACCTCGGAAGAAGGGGGGGAGCGATATTTTAGCCGTAAATAATATTGAAGTGGCTTATCACGGGGTCGTCCTCGTGCTTAGGGGAGTTTCTATGGAGGTTCCCGAGGGCAAGATAACCTGTCTGCTCGGGCCTAATGGTGCGGGTAAGACCACCACCCTGAAGGCTATATCAGGCTTGCTTCATACCGAAGCGGGAGAGGTAATTCTCGGTGATATCAGGTTCGACGGGCAAAGGATAGATAGACTGGGCCCAGAAGCAATAGTTGCTATGGGAATCATTCAGGTAATGGAGGGGCGAAGGGTACTAGAGCATCTGACGGTTGAAGAGAACCTGGAGGTATCCTGCTATGTTTATAGCGGTGCCAACATCAAAAGAGAACTCGAACGGGTTTACAACTACTTCCCCCGGCTTAAAGACCTCCGCCGTCAGGTTAGCGGCTATATATCAGGTGGCGAACAACAGATGCTGGTGGTAGGACGCGGCCTAGTGGCACATCCTAAAGTCATGCTGTTGGACGAGCCGTCATTAGGATTGGCCCCAATTATGGCAGAGGAGATCTTTGGCATAATAAGGAGGATCAATAGTGAGGAGAAGACCTCCATTTTGCTGGTGGAGCAAAATGCCGCAGCCGCCCTCGATCTAGCCGAGTATGGATATGTTATGGAGACGGGGAGGATAGCCCTTGATGGACCAGCGCAGCAGCTAAAGGGGAATAAAAATGTGAAGGAATTCTACCTTGGATTTGGCGCACTGGAGCAGAGGAGAAGCTATAGAGAGGTAAAGCACTATAAGCGGACAAAGAGATGGCTGGGTTAAAGGTATTATGCCAAAAAAACTCCTTTTCGATGAGCTGCAATTTGAATAATGGCCAGAGCTAACCTTTTTCATTCTTTCGTAAAAAAGCTTGACAGACATTTTATCCTACGGAGGTTACCATGTTACCAACAAGAACATTTCTTATTCCAACAGTGTTAATTACCGGATCTGGTTCATCAGAAAAGGTTGGAGAGGAGGGTAAGAAATTAGGGGTTAAGAAGGCTCTGATTGTGACCGATGAAGTCATCTCCAAATTGGGAATGCTGGAGGGAGTCAAAAAAGCACTCACAGAAAATAAAATACAATTTGCTGTATACGATAAAATCTCAGCCGAACCAACCGTCGATTATGTGCAGGAGGGTTTGAAAGTCTACAAAGAAAACGGTTGTGAGGTTCTGGTAGCCATAGGAGGGGGGAGTGCCCTCGATACAGCTAAGGCCATTTCAATAATGGTTACCAATCCAGGTTCAATCGAAGATTACAAAGGACTGGGAAAGGTTACTAAAGAAGGGGTTCCCCTCATCGCCATTCCAACCACAGGTGGTACGGGGAGTGAAGCTACCCAGTTCACAATTATCACCGATACCAAGACAAATGTGAAAATGCTTATTGGCAGTCCATTTGTTATGCCTCAAGTAGCCATTGTCGATCCCCTTTTAACCCTTTCATGTCCTCGGGGTTTAACAGCAGCTGTAGGAATCGATGCCCTGACTCACGCTATCGAAGCCTATGTTTCTGTGAGGGCCCAGCCCATGAGCGATATCTTCTGTCTTTCAGCAATTGAACTGATCTCGGGCAATTTAAGGCAGGCCTGGGCAAATGGAAATAATATCGAGGCGAGGGAGAAAACCATGCTTGGGGCACTTCAGGCAGGCATTGCCTTTAGCAATGCTTCTGTCGCGTTGGTTCATGGCATGTCTCGCCCTATCGGGGCCTATTTCCATGTAGCACATGGAGCTTCGAATGCAGCTCTTTTAGGTGTTGTGACAGAGTTTAGCCTGATTGGAAATCCAGTTAGATATGCGCATATTGCCAAAGCGATGGGAGAGAATATCACAGGTTTAACCAATTTAGAAGCTGCACAGTTGGCAGCGAAGTCTATTAAAACGTTAATTAATGATATTAAAATACCTTCTTTGAAGGAGTTGGGTGTAGATAAAGAAAAACTGGATCAATTAGCTCCCAAGATGACTGAGGATGCGATTGCGAGTGGTAGCCCCGGGAATAATCCTCGTCAGGCGACAAAGGAAGAGATAGTGGAGCTTTATAAAATAGCCTATTCTCAATAATATCCAAAGGGAGGGGATCAGATATGGCGATCTTAGAGGAACCGATAAAAGAGGTATTGGAGCTGAAGAATTATATCAATGGAGAATGGGTCGAGTCAAAATCAAAAGAGAGATGGGATGTTTTCAACCCTGCTACTTGGAAGCTATTGGCCAGAGTCCCGATGTCAACCAAGGATGAGGTATTGGCAGCAATCCAAGCAGCCAAGGAAGCTTTTCCTGAATGGAGGCGAACCACTCCGCTTGCCAGGGCGAGGTGCCTTTTCAGATTGAAAGAGTTAATGGAGAAAAATTTTGAGCGGCTCAGCAGAATCCAGACGATGGAGCATGGAAAGACCATTGACGAATCGAGAGGGGAGACAAGACGTGGAATTGAAATGGTTGAAGTAGGAACAGGGATTCCATCTCTGATGATGGGATATAATTTGGAAGATATTGCAACGGGAATAGATGAATATGTCATTTACCAGCCTTTAGGTGTCTTTGGCCACCTTGCCCCATTCAATTTTCCATTTATGGTACCCCTTTGGTATTCCCCATTTGCTCTCGCTACCGGGAATACCTTTATTGTGAAACCATCACCGAGAGATCCGATCAGTCAAGTAAAACTCGCTGAACTGGTTGAGGAGGCGGGTTTCCCACCGGGTGTCTATAACATGGTTCATGGAGGAGCAGAGGCTGCCAACATCATGCTGGAGCATCCGGATATCAAAGGGATGACCTTTGTCGGGACGACTTCAATAGGAAAAGAGGTCTATAAAAAATGTGGCGAGACCTGTAAGAGAGCGATTGTTCAGGTGAGCGCGAAGAACTTCTTGCTGGTGATGCCAGATGCCGATATCGATGCCACTATTGCCGCCCTTCTGACGTCTTTCTTTGGCAATACAGGTCAGCGCTGTTTATCGGGGGCCAATCTTGTTATTGTGGGGAAAGATGATGGCTTCTATAAGAATTTTTTAAATGCCTTTGTAGAAGCCACATCCAAAATCCGGGTGGGCTATGGTCTTGATGAATCCATTCAAATGGGTCCGATGCAATCCGTCGATGGAAAGGAGAGAGTTCTCAAGTTCATCGAAATAGGGATAAAAGAGGGAGCCAAGCTTATCCTCGACGGAAGAAAGCCAAATATTGTCGGAGATTACCCTGATACTTGCTTCGTTAATCCCGCTATTTTTGAGGACGTTACGCCTGAAATGAGAATTGGAATGGAGGAGATTTTTGGCCCTGTGGCGAGCGTGATGAGGGCGAAAGATCTCGATGAGGCGATCAAAATGACAAACAGCAGCAACTTCGGTAATGCTGCTTCGATCTTCACTTCAAATGGTAAATATGCCAGAGAATTCCAATACAGGGTTGAATGTGGTAACATCGGAATCAATATCGGGATCGTGGCCCCCATGGCATTCTTCCCGTTTAGCGGGATGAAAGACTCGTTCTATGGTGTCTTGCATGGACAGGGACGCGATGCTATCCGTTTCTTCACAGAGAGTAAGGTTGTCATCCAGAGATGGTTCTAACAGGGAGGTTAAATATCAATGATCATCAATACCTGTTCTGGTGCAATGAGCTTTGCAAAAGAGCTGGAAAATGAATCGGCTAAGTTCTATGAAAACTTAGCCCAGCGAAATGCCAAAGATAAGGAAGTTTTTCTCTCTTTTGCCAAAGAGAATAGAGAGTATGTCACACAGATTGAAAGGGCTTATTATGGAGTGATCACGGATGCCATCGAAGGTTGTTTTGCTTTCAACATCAAGTCGGAGGATTATGCCCTTAAAACGGAATTGGCAGAGAACACAAGTTATTCTGAAGCGCTGGGCAAAGCAATCGAAATAGAAGAAAAAATTATAAAATTTTACATTGATGCGGCAGAGCAATCTAAGTCTTTAATGGCAGATGTTCCAAGAGCTTTTAAGATGGTAGTTAAGAAACGAGACAGCCGTAGATCTATGCTGAAGTCACTTCTATAACCCCTTAAACAAACTGGATTATTTCTTTATCCTCAATAAGTAAACCCCGTTAGAAAAGGCGGGGCTTTCTAACGGGGTAAATGAAGGGGGGACAATTATGAGAGTTGTAGCTTTGTTGCTGTTCGTCCTGGGCCTATTTGTGGCTATTTTCCCACAGTTCTATACTTGTCAATTCCATGGTTTCGCCATCCAGTTGCCCAAAGGCACCATCCCCATGAAGTGCCTTTGGACAGCCCACGCGGAAGCCACCTTAGGGGTGATACTGGCGGTTGTGGCGGTTGGCATGTGGTTCCTCAGAGAGAAGGAGACCAGAATAATTCTGTCTATCCTGGGGATACTTATCGGGTTCGCTATCTTGATGATGGTAACAAGATTCCTCTTCGGCATAGGTGTCTGCGTCAATCCCGATATGCCCTGTGTAGTTTATATGCGCCCGGCCGTATATACGGTTGCTCCGTTAATCATAGTAATTAGCGCCGTAGGTTTGGTAATAAATTTAGTAACTTTTAAGCCAGGGAAGCTCCGAGAATAGGGAAGTAGCAAGCAATAGTCCTCTGTTTTTTTGTACTATCAATAGAGTGTCGTGTAACTGAAATAAATCCAGCACCTTTCAGAATCAACCTCCTTGGGTCTCAAGGAGTATTTGGGGATAGAAGAAAAAGATCCCCTCATTCCGAAAATTGCCACAGGACTTGCCGGAGGGGTTGGCCGGTCAGGGACGTCGCACTGCGGAATATTCATCGGATCGGTCATGGCTATTGGAATGAAGTGGGGAAGAGATGATGCCAAGGACAAGCAGGCCATTGCAACCGTTTATGGGAAGGTCCAAAACTTTTGGGACAGATTCGAAAAGGAGCTCGAGAGTAGGGATTGTTATGGCCTAACAGGCTTTAACCTGGGAGAACCGGATGGGATAAAGAAATGGGCAGCAGCAGGCGGCAGAGAGAAATGTACTGCCCTGATCGAGAAGGCCTTCAAGATAGCCTTTGAATATCTCTGAGAGATGTAACGAAAGTGTTGATTTTTTATAGGTAAAAATATTTTCCGAGAGAAAGAGGCGATGCATTTGGTTTGGATATGGCGCAGAAGAAATTGGATTGGATATTGCATTAAACCTTTGCCCCCATAAAATCGTATCATCGGATGCGCGAAAGGCCATGGGCAATATCAACCCATGGCCTTTTTTATAAAGATAAAGCAGTAAGCTAAGCAAAGAATTTTCTTGGGTGATAAGAGGTGAATGTCTTCTATTTAGTGTTTCGGAGCATAAGTGGTAGACAGTTTCGAAGCGTTCTCATTGGTGCTGCTATTATGTTGATCAGCGGTTTTTTATTGGCCACAACCCTCTTGGCCAGAGGTCAGCAATATAGTCTCAAGGTCGGGCTGGAAAGGTTGGGCAGCGATTTAATGATAGTGCCCATCGAAAAAAGATCTGGTGCTGAGGCTGCCTTCCTCATTGGTAAACCGGTTTCGAATTGCTGGATGCCTGAGGAGAATTTGGCAAAGGTAGCCAAGTTGGAGGGGGTGGCACGGGTAAGCCCTCAACTTTATCTCGAGAGTCTGGCTGGCGCTGCCTGTTGTGCTGCGTGGGAGCTTTTTATAATTGCTATCGATCCGGAGACCGATTTCACAATTCAGCCGTGGCTGAAGGAGAAGCTTAACATCCCGCTAAGGATGGGAGAGGTTATCGGTGGGCAGTTCGTATTTGTCCCTGAAGAGACCCAGATCTTCATGCTTTATGGCACCGAGCTGAATCTGATAGCAAACTTGGAACCCACTGGCACAGGGTTGGATCAAACTGCTTTTATTAGTACGGAGACGGCGCGAATGATGGCCCGTGAATCTATTACCAAAGCTATGATGCCGTTAGAGATTCCCGAGGGTAAGATATCTGCCATCCAGGTTAAGGTGCAACCGGGATACTCCATCGAAGATGTGTCCTCACGCATTACACAGGAGCTTCCTGGCGTTTTTGTTATCACGAGTCTGGAGCTAACCCGAACAATTCAACACCAGACAGTTGGCCTATTTCGGGCTCTTTTGACAATCATGGTCTTCATCTGGTTGCTGGCATCGCTCCTTATAGGGCTTGTTTTCTTCATGATGGTCAATGAGCGCAGGCGAGAGATCGGCACACTCAGGGCCATGGGGGCAAGTACTAACTTCATCTTTCGCTTGTTTCTGACCGAGAGCGCCATCCTGGCCTTGGGGGGCGGGATTGCAGGGGTTACTGTGGCCACGATGTTCACTTATTTCTTTAATCAGTTTCTGACGCTCACCACCAAGGCGCCATTATTGATGCCGCCATTGGTCAGCCTTCTGGGATTTATTCTGGCTTGTTTGGCAGTTGCCTTGATAGTTGGTCTGCCAGCTCTCATTTACCCGGCTATTAAAGGCAGCCGAATCGACCCGGCTGAGGCGATGAGGGCGGTATAATGAATCTGCTGCGTCTGGTATCGCAAAACATCAAGGGCAGGCGACTCCGAAGTGGACTGATCATAGCCTTTATTGCGCTGCTTGCTGGCTGGATGTTTTCCTCAACCTTGGTCTTGAGGGGTATGGAGAGTGGTCTGCGGAGGGGTATGGAGAGGCTTGGCGCTGATCTCATTTTAGTTCCTTATCATGGCCTCGAGCCGATAATGGCCAAGGGGGCATTGCTGACCGCTGATCTGGTCACCGGCTACTGGATGCGGGCGGACAATCTGGAGAAGGTAGCCAAGTTGGAGGGGGTGGAACGCGTTAGCCCCCAAATTTACCTCCAGCCCGCGAAAGGTGTTCCTTTCTGCTCTGCTGAGCAGCTTCATATAGTTGCGTTTGATCCCGAAACCGATTTCACGATCCAGCCGTGGCTGAAGGAAAGGCTTGACAGGCCTTTAGGGCTGTGGGAGGCCATTGGCGGCGACTCTATAACTGTTCCCTCAGGGGCTCGCATAACCTTGGACAGTTTCCAGCTCCATTTGGTAGGTAAACTCCGGCCAACAGGAATGTGGCTCGATACCACTATTTTCTTCAGCTTGGGGACTTTTAAAGCGATGATGATGGTACCAGGAAGTAGTTCTATTATACCTCCTGATATGCCTTCCAATGCCATCTCCGCCATTGTGGCCAAGGTGAAGCGAGGTTACTCTGTAGATAATGTAGCAACCGCGACCTTGACGATAGGTCCGATATGGCCTATTCGTAGTACAGAGCTAATGAGGCTCCTCGAAGCGCAACGGGCTGGACTGCTGAAGACTCTATTCATGAGCCAGATTATCGTCTGGGCGATAACTGTACTCCTCACTGGCCTTATCTTCACCCTGATGGTGACCGAGCGCCGACGAGAGATCGGTATGTTAAGGGCAGTGGGAGCAAGCCGCAACTTTGTGTTGTGTCTCTTCCTTACAGAAAGCTCTTCACTCGCCGTGGGAGGGGCGGTGATAGGGATTATTGTAGGAGCGATAGCTGTCTATGCCATTAAGTCCTGGCTGACGAGCACCTTGGGAGTTGAGTTTTTGATGCCTTCATTACTTGGGCTTTCAGTATTAATGGTAATCACCATGGCGGGGGCCCTAATCCTCACTCTCCCAGCTCTCCTCTACCCGGCTATAAGGGCCAGCCGAATCGATCCGGCTGAAGCTATGAGGGAGGTATGAGACTGTGATCGAGCTTCAAGAGATAACAAAAATATATAAGCTGCGAAGACAGCGAGAGGTTATCGCACTTGACAATGTGAGCCTGAAAATATCACCAGGAGAATTCTTGGTGATCACTGGCCGCTCCGGCTGTGGTAAGACAACTCTGCTCTATCTCATAGCTGGACTAGCCAGAGCGACATCAGGCAATGTCTTCATAGATGGGATAGATATCTGGCAGTTAAACGATAAGCGGATATCAGCACTACGCAAGGAGAAAATAGGATTTATGTTTCAAGTCCCAAGCCTCATCCCTGTCCTAAATGTTTTAGAGAATGTAATGGTGCCAACAATGTTTACTGCCCCGGAGAAACGACTTGACGCCTACGATCGGGTAAAAAAAGCCCTTTCGGACGTGGGATTGTCCCACAAAATGGAAGCCTTTCCACGTCATCTCTCTGCCGGGGAGGAGAAGAGGGTGGTCATCGCTCGTGCTATTGTAGATAATCCCCCATTTCTCCTCGCCGATGAGCCAACAGCCAACCTTGATGAGCTTACTGAAAAAGAAGTGATGGCATTATTAGAAAGCATACACAGAAGAGGTACGACTATTGTCCTCGTTACTCATCATCCCAGCCTTATTGGCTATGGGACGCGGCATCTCACTATGTCTGACGGCAAATTGACCGGGTGAGGAGTAAAAGATGAAGAGGGCGTTCTACTGGGGAGTGGTAACGTTTATTGGCGTCATCATTGCTCTCAGCATGGGATGCCCTGGTGAACGAAAGGTAGAGAGGGAAAAAAAGAAAATATCCTTTGGCACCGGTTTGGTTGCTGATGCTGAGCTCAACGCCTTATCCAGGGGAGTCGTTCGTGCCATCAGCAAACGGGTACCAGAGTTCCGCATCAGCGCTCGTGAAAACCCCGGAGGTACCACTGAGGCAATACAAAATATAAACCAGTATGATTTTTGTGGGTTGAGTCTTGACAAGGCAGCCCAAGCATATTATGGGTCCTATGAATGGGAAGCCCATGCCCATCCGCAACTGAGGTTGCTCTGGGTGATGGGGATGCTCCCCATAAGTTTCATAGCGGCGACCGATGCCGGTATTAATTCCATCTATGAACTCGATGGAAAAGCAGTGGGCTGCGGTGAACCTGGAAGCATGACAGAATTTAAGACGATGAGGTTGCTCAAAGTCTTAGGCATTAAGCCCAACTGGAATCGGGACAGCTGGGAAGTTCAGATCGACCTTTACCGGAAGGGTAAACTTGTTGGTTTGGTAAAGGAGGGTGCTCCTGATCCCACCCTTGTCGAATGCGCTAAAAGGCGTCCCTTCACTGTGCTTGGTATCTCGGAAACAGACTTAAATCGAGCAAATAAGCACTATAGCGGGACCGGGCTCATCTTTCCAATGTGTCTCCTTCGGCCTAGTGTCTATCCGGGACAGGAGAAAATGTTGACTACCTGTGGCTTAATGTTTGGCTATTTCACCCATGCCAATGTGCCTGCCGAAGTGGCTTATAAGCTGGTCGGTGCAGTCTATGCGGAGCTGTGGGATCTATCCAAATGTTATAAACCGTTGAGTCTCGATATTATCGGTTTCCCAAAGCTTACTATGGAACAGGGCCCCTTTCCTCTGCATCCTGGAGCAATCAAGCTCTATCGGGGGATGAAGCTGGAGCCCCCGGGCCATCTGATTCCCCCGGAGCTTCGGTAAAGGCCTACCTCGCTATTCCTGAAGAAGACTTGAAGAGATTAGAAGAGTGATTGAAAGAGTGTGATTATGCCAGATGTTCCAAGAGCTTTTAAGATGGTAGCTAAGAAACGGAGCAATCGTCAAACTAAATTGAAGTCACTCTTCGAAAAGAAGGATTAAAAAGTGATTCTTGAATTTGATAGGAAACTTCCAAAAGTAGATCCTACAGTTTTTATTGCTGAAAATGCAATGATCATTGGAGATGTCGAGATAGGACCAGGGACAAATATCTGGTTCCACACCATTGTCAGGGGGGATCAAAACTATATTAAGATCGGCTCAAATTGCAGCATTCAGGATGCCTGTGTTCTTCATGTGGAAAAAGATCTCTACCCACTGTTCGTTGAGGATGAAGTGGTTTTTGGGCCACCGAGTGGTGGTTCATGGGTGTAAAATTAGGAAGGGCTCACTGATCGGAATCAGTGCGATCGTATTAAATAATGCAGAGGTTGGAGAAGAATCGATTAACAGAACGCTCCTCCCTTTTCATTGCGACCCGCAGCATGTCAGCATAAGAGAGGCCGGGTTTAAATTCCGCATCGTCCATGATAACTCCTTTCCTGGTTCACCCTCACCCCATCCCTCTCCCCTGGCGCCTGCCTGCCGGTAGGCAGGGGAGAGGGGAGGGTGAGGGGGGCGAACTAGATGTCAAATTTGATAATGCGTTTGTATTAATTACTCCCAACTAAGTTCTTCTCAACAGTCTCATGGAGTTGAAAATGACGAGGAGTGAACTCGCTTGATGCATGATCGCTCCTAAGATCATGGTCACCCATCCCTGGGCTGAAAGAAGAACCAGTACGGCATTGAAAACGAGGGCAAAAACCAGATTCTCCTTGATCACCCGAAGGGCCTTTCGAGAGAGTCGAATCACTGTAGGGATCCTCTCAAGTTCATCGGTCATCAGCGCAATGTCGGCTGTCTCGACGGCCACATCCGTTCCCACGGCTCCCATAGCGATGCCGATATCGGCAGCAGCCAAGGCAGGAGCGTCATTCACACCGTCACCAATCATCGCCACCACCCGACCTTTTCTCTTCCACTCCTTCACCCTCGTCACCTTCTCTTCGGGAAGAAGTTGTGCTTCATAGCTTATACCCAATTCTTTTCCAATCCGCTCAGCCACCTGATGGCTATCACCGGTGAGCATCCAGATTTCGGTCACCCCCTCCTTCCTGATTTTGTCGATGGTGGTTTTGGCCTTTTCCCTCAATGTATCAGCAACAGAAACGAGGCCCATAAGGCGATGATTCAAGGAGATGAGGAGAGAGGTCATGCCCTCCGATTCCTTTAACTTCAAAAGCCCATTGACTGATTCCGTAATTTCAATCCCTTCACTTTTCACCATTTCAGAACTGCCCACGACAATCATCTTTGCATTCCACTGAGCTTTCACACCCTTCCCCCTGACATTCTCAAAAGATTCCGGGTGGGGAATGTTGAGACCCAATTCATCTGCCTTCTCCATGATGGCTCTGCCCAAGGGATGCTCAGAGCGTTTCTCAACAATGGCTGCCAAATAGAGAACCTCTTTTTCAACCAATCCATTGAAGGCTCTTAACTCCACGACTTTTGGTCTTCCCTGGGTAAGGGTTCCGGTTTTGTCCATCAGAAGGGTCTTTAACCTCCCCATCTGTTCGAGGTGGACTCCTCCCTTAATCAGGATCCCCTGCCGGGCTGCATTTCCAATAGCGGCCACCACAGCCGTTGGCGTACCAAGGACCAGTGCACATGGGCAAGCTACGATCAGGATCGTGATCGCCCGTATGGCTTCCCCTGTGATGAGAAAAGTGAAGAGAGCAATCGAGAGAATGGCAGGGATGAAATATCGTGAGAAACGATCCATCACCCTCTGGATGGGTGACTTCTCCGTCTGAGCTTCTAATATCAACCTTTTGATATGAGCTAATTTTGTATCCTCAGCCACTTGGGTAGCTTCCATCTCGAAGGAGCCCGACTCGTTATACGTCCCGCAGTAGACCTTCTCTCCGACGCCTTTCTCGACAGGAATCGACTCTCCGGTTAAGGTGGATTGATTGATCGATCCACCACCCGAGAGGATGATCCCATCGACAGGAATCCGCTCCCCAGGCTTGACGACCACAATATCCTTCACGTTAACCTTTTCAATAGGAACCTGGACCTCCTGGCCTTCCCGTCTCACCCAGGCCATCTTTGGGATGAGATGGATCAGGGAAGCGATTGCGCTACGAGCTTTGCCAACCGTGTGCCGCTCCAAGAACTCACCTAAGAGCATAATGAAGAGAACGGTTGCTGCTTCACGATAAGCACCGACTGCAGTAGCTGAGATGGCCGCAACGGAGACGAGGGTGTCAACGTTCAAATCAGGAATGAGAAGCGTTTTAACTGCACTCTTCAGAATGGGGTATCCACCGATGATCAAGGAGATGATAGAAAAGATCGTTGGGAGTTTCGGGGAACCCACACCGATCCGGTCTAAAATCCAAGAGAATCCAAGGGTCATCCCAGAGAGGGCCATGAAGATGAAAGGCCTCCGTTCCCTCCAAAAGGCCCGAGTTCTTTCGGCAAAGGTCTCTCTGAGAACATACCCTGGTTTGGTGATGGCCCTTTTGATCCGGTCGGCCTCGATTCGATGGGGGTCATAATAGACTGTGACTGAGGAAAGGACATAGCTTACCTCTGCAGAGAGAATACCTGAAAGGTGCTCCACAGAACGTTCGATATTCAGAGCGCAATCCGCACAGTGAATGTTATCAATATCGAGGATAATTTTCGACTTACCTTCAAACTTCTTTGCTTCCATTCTTCATCTCCCCCTCACCCTTCCCCTCTCCCCTATGGGGAGAGGGGAAGGGTGAGGGGCATTCCGCAATCCGCATTCTGAAATCCGCAATAGATTTAATCCCCCCAGCTCCATACGCCGGTGTTGTGGAGGCTATAGTATTGATCGTTCAGGATCTTCTCGTGAAGGGCCTCCTCATCAGCCAAGCGTTTGTACATATCTTTTCCACGGGGATCTTTCGTCAACTCCGCCATTGAACGGTAGTAGGCTTGGGCTTTCTTCTCTTCTCTGATCGCGATCTTCAAAGCATCCATATCTGTCAGTTGCTCTTGACCTTTCGGTTTTTCTACCTTTAAGGGAATTACCTTCTTTTTAAAAGAGGCCCCGGAATAGATAATCCACTCCCCTTTCTCCTGAAGTGATTTAGAAAGTTCTTTCAACTTCTGGTAGTGGTTCATCTCAAATTCGGACAACTGTTGAAACATATCCCTTCCTTTCGGGTTTTTCGTCTTCTTCGCAGCTCTTGAGTAGGCCTGATAAGCATTCTTTTCAGCCTCCATCGCCACGTTGATCGCTTTTATATCCTCCCTCTCGGTCCAAGGAACCTCCTGCCCACAGCTTTTGCAGGTAAGTTTCTTCTCCCTTTTGATCACATCCTCCACTCTTTCAAACCCTTCAAGGGTCATATCCGCTTCAGCACCACAATGCTGACAAGTATAGGTCTCCTTCACCATCTTTTCCATATCTTCCTCCTTCTTCTCATCCCTTGGCTAAAGCGTCGATCATCTCCCTACAGAATGCAGGTAGATCATCAGGTTTCCTCGAAGTGACCAAATTTCCATCTCTAACGACTTCTTCATCAACATAGTTTGCACCGGCATTGACTAAGTCATCCTTGATCGCAAAAAAACCGGTCACCTTTCTCCCCTTCAAAATACCAGCGGAGACGAGCATCCAGCCCGCATGACAGATGGCTGCGATCACTTTCCCCTTCTGGTGCGCCTCCCGGACAATCCTCACCATCTCCGGATAACGCCTCATCACATCCGGCGCATAACCTCCGGGGATGACAACCCCATCATATTTCGATATGTCGATCTCTTTCGCTTCTTTATCCGCTTCAATCGGATATCCATACTTTCCAGCGAAGGTTCGGCTGCTTCCAGATCCAACCACCGTGACCTCTGCTCCTTCCTCCTTCAATCGATAGTAGGGAACCCATAGTTCCAAATCCTGATAGAGATTCTCCGCAAGGAGAACCACCTTCTTTCCTTTGAGTCGCATCCCTTCTTACCTCTTCCTTTCTAATTCAGAATTCGCCTGCCTGCCGCAGGCAGGGATTGCGGAATGTGGAATTAAGAGCTCAAGAGTTTCTTATTCCGAATTCCGCATTCTGCATTCCGCATTCCGGCATTTCCAAAATCAGCCTCCTTCCAGCCTCAAAGGCCTGCTGGATTGCCTCTGGATGCTTCCATATATCACCTTTGGCATCGATCCCCCGGAAGACTAATTCGCCTGCATATTCCGCATTGACCGCATCGAAGAAATATTTTGCCGTTAAGATCGCTCCATCAAAGACTCCCTGTCCCTTTGTCGCTCCCACAGAGATGAGGAAGCCTTTTCTCCTCTTGCCCTCTCTTCCCAAAGATGGATTTTTGACGAGATACTTCCTCGCCCATATCGCTTGAGACCTGTCGATCAGCGCTTTTGCCCAACCCGTGACGCCATAAAAGAAGATGGGCGAGGCCAGAATGATGATATCTGCCTCCAACAATTTTGGATAGATCTTCTGCATATCATCCAGGATGACACATTCACCCGTTTGATCACAGCCATGACATTCCCTGCAAGGGGTGATGGTGAAGTCGGTGAGATGGAGACGCTCCACTTCAGCTCCTTCCTTCCCTGCCCCTTTCAGGGCTTCTTCTAAGAGGATATCTGTATTTCCCCCTCTTCTCGGACTTCCAAAGATCCCCAAGACCTTCAACGATTCCTCCGATCACTTCCTAATCCCCCCAACCCCCCTTTAGAAAAGGGGGGAGAGGGGGGATTTTCATGCCCAAAGGATAGAACCAATATCTCTTAAGCCATCCAATTGAGGTTTCTCGATTCCTTTATGTTGGATCAACACCTTAAAGACCTCACCCATTCCAGCCTCTGGTTCGATCAGATGTTTTAAAGAAAGCCTCAATCTTAAACTATCTATTTCAGGCAGCCCTCTTCCCAGTGACTCCATCTCCTGAAAGATACCCAATCCGATAAGGAAATGAGATTGCGAGACAAGACCGGTGAAATGAAGGCCTGATTCTTCCCCTTTTTTGATCAGACTGGTGAAGTTGACATGAGAAGTGATATCCTGCTCTCCCAATCTCTCAAAAGGATCTTCTGAAGTTCGATGGTGATGATAACAGAGAAGTGTTCCTTCCCGGCGAAAAGGGGCGTAGAGTTCTTCAGCAAGGTAGCCGTAGTCCATGGTCAAGGCAAAACCCTTCTCCAGACATCGGGCCACCCTTTCCACCCAATCTGAGGCCTGCAAATTCACTTCTGCCCTCTGGCCTTCTCCCAAAGCGATGTTCATTGATCTGAAATAGTCAGAAATCATTGGATCAGAGGGCTCCGCCCATTCTTCCTCCAATCGATCCCCTTGTTGGGTGACATAAATCTCTTTTAAATGACCTTGGTCAAAGACCACTCGGTGGACAGGAAAGGAATCGACAAGTTCATTGGAAAGAAAGCAACCTTTAATTTTAACCCTTCCATCTCTAAACTCTTCCGGATTCAACCAGAAGACCTTTCCATCTCTCTCCTGTTCAGAAAGTCTTTCTCTCTGCTCTCTCAGAAAATGGGGCGCGATCTCGATGAGGTGGTAACGGAGGCGTTGGTAGAAGGTTGGGGAATTCTTCTTCGCCCAATCTAACATGTCCTTACAGAGAAACCCCCGGCCTCCTCCCATCTCGACCACGTCGAAGGTCTCGTTCCTCAATATCTCCGCCATCTGAAAGAGTTGTTTAGCGATCAGGTGTCCAAAAAGGGGATGCACACAAGGACCGGTATAATAGTCACCACCCCTCCCGATCCTTGTTTTCTCTGATTGGTAATACCCAAATTCTGGGTGGTAGAGACACCATTCCATGAATTGAGAAAAAGGGATCGGACCTTTCTCTTCAATTTGAGAGAGGACAAAGGCCCTTAACCCCTCTCCCCGGCTTCTTTTCTCTTCTACCATGTAGACTCAATCGCCTCTGCGGCGTCTCATCGGACCCTCTTCCATGGCCTCATGGACCCAGTTGAGGGCAGCGATCATCTTTAGAAACCCACATGTCGAATCTCTTCAGGAGAGATTCCGATAGCATTTTACCATATCTCCGTCTCCAACAGGATGGAAGAAAAAGGAGTTCTCTGAGGAAGGCATAACCTCTCTCTGAGACAATAAGAAGGATTCTTGGTCGGCGGGTTTTTTAATGTCAAGAAGTAGGTTTTTCTCTCTCACTCCTGGGGTTTCGATGTTTAAGATGAGAATGTCGAAATTTCCTTCCGAAAGATAAGGTTTAACCTGTAAACCATTATCCAATGTCACCACATGATGGCCTTCCCTCTCCAGACATTCTCTAAGATAACCTCGGCTGGCGAGATCATGATCGACAATACAGATCTTACCCCTCATCATCCATCCCCTTCCAAGATAAAATTAGATACAGGTCCTTTGGAAAGGGATTTCATCGCTTCTGCTCGAGTCGATTCTCCAAGATCACCTGGTCAACGATCTCACCACAAAAGATGCACCGCCATCCGAAAAACTCTTCGCACATCCCGTAGAATTTTTCGAAGACCATTGTCCCACCGCAACGATGACACTTCATAACAAGCCTCCATTTATTGAATTACACAAATCTAAAAGCAATTTTCGTACCAAAGGAGAGGTTTTGTCAGGTTCTTCAAAAGTCGGCAAGTTTCAAGGAGTAATAAGGAGTAATAAATAGGATGAAGCCCCTCACTTCGGGTTACACTCTGTCCGTTTTTAGATCATAATTTCGGAGAATTTAATTATAAAACTAAAAAATCATTTTAATTTCAAATGCTTAGATAAATGTCCATTTTTAGACACACATGTATCAATTTGATGCCTTCACCAATCCATAACGCTTCATCTCTCCGTAGAGTGTTGAGCGGTTAATCTTTAGCCTCTTTGCTGCCTGATGCTTATTCCAGTTGGTCTCCTCCAAGGTCTTCATACTTCGGTTCTTGATCGTCCATTTCTGTTCCCTATCAATTCGCCTAAAATATAATAATTCTTCGTGAGAAAAGCAATATCCCCAAAAGGGGCTCTCTTACGATCTTGGGCATTGATGTTTTCCAGACAACAGAGTAAATTGATTCCATGGAGGACTATGAAATCCTTCCAAGATTTAGAAAAGGCAAGTTGCTCACCCCTGCTTATTTCGGCTGTCTCGAGGGATTCCCAAGCCTCAATATCACCAATGGTTGCATTTTTCGATGCACCTACTGTTATGCTCGTGGATATAGCCAAGCCCCAAAAGAGGGAGAAGTCCATCTCTATGTCAACCTACCAAATCTTTTAGAGAAAGAGTTATCGAAAAAGAAAGTCTTCCCTCAATGGGTGATCCTTAATACTTCATCAGACTGTTTTCAATCTCATCCCGATATTCTCCATATTACCTATGAAACGATCCGAATCCTTTTAGATTATGGCATCGGAATCTCCTTTCTCACTAAAGGGGTAATCCCTCAGCAATGCCTTGAACTCTTCAGAAAAGCTCCAGAGAAGATCTTAGCTCAGGTTGGTCTGGTTTCTCTCTCAGGCCGATACTGGAAGGAATACGAAACAGGAACCCCCTCTCCAGAGACAAGGTTGGAGAATGTCCAAAGGCTGAAAGAGATCGGAATTCTTCCAGAGATCAGGATCGATCCAATCATTCCTTTTATTACCGATACAGAATCGGAATTGAATAATCTCTTTAGCCGATTAAAGAAGCTGGGGGTAACGAGGGTGACCCTCAGTTACCTCCACCTCCGCCCCGCCATTCAGAGACAGTTGATGAAAGACCTTTCCCCCCTTCATCGAAGATTGATCGAGTCCTGTTTTGGAACTCAAGAGTGGAAGGTGGTCGGCTCTTCGACGAAGACAAAACTTCTTCCAAAGACTATCCGTGAGAAGGGTTATCAGAGGATCGAAGCGATTGCTGATGCATTGGGGATCACTACCACTATCTGCCAGTGCAAGAATCCTGACCTCAAAGGCGATCTTTGTAGTTCTGGAAGAGCAAGGATGGCTTTATTCAGAAGAAGGGGCCCAGTGCAACTTCCCCTGTTTCAATGCTGAGAAGTCCTAAATACCAAATTCCAAATCCCAAGCTCCAATTTTCAAATGACCTAAACGATTTTGTTTGGGAAGTTGGATTTTTGGTCATTGGAAATTGTTTGGGATTTGGTATTTGATGCTTACCTCGCAGAGGTTAGCTGGTTTCACAGGGTGGGATTTTTTCTAAAAGTTTTTTCTTTCTCGCTGGCGTAAGTTCCAATTTTATCTCCCAACCCTCCTTGGCAAATGAATCCTTTCCTTTGATGAGAAGCCAATCCTTTCCCGATCCCCTTCCTTTCATCAGGACAAGTGAGAAGCTTCCCTTTAATTTCTTCCCATTTAAGGTAAAAACGAGTTTCCCCTTTGCAAGGGAATTTTCCAGGTTTCCTTCCGGTTGAAACTCACCTGAGTCCCAGATAAGGACCGCTCCAGCTCCATAGTGTCCCTGAGGAATGATTCCTTCAAACTCCCCATATTCGAGAGGATGATCCTCCACCATGACAGCAAGTCTCTTCTCAGATGGATTCATGGAAGGCCCTTTAGGAATAGCCCATGATTTGAGAACTCCAGCGATCTCCAGCCGAAAATCGTAATGGAGATGAGTTGCATGGTGCTCATGAACGACAAATTTCATCTAAGCCTCCTTCTTCAGGGCAATCAGGATTCCAGCGAAGATCGCTATCCCTCCAAGAATTTTCCAGGTGGTCAGTCCTTCGCCTAAGATGAAGTAGGCCAGAATCGTGGACCCTATCGGTTCCCCTAAAATAGTGATCGCCACCATGGATGCCGGAAGATATTTCAGAGCCCAGTTGAATGTTGTGTGACCGATCAATTGGGGAATAAGAGCGAGTAGAAAAAGAAAGAGGTAGGTGGAGGATGAGTATCCAAAGAAAGGCTTTTGAAAGGAGAGGGAGAGGCCGATCAATATTAATCCAGCCGTTGAATATACTGGAAAGATATAAGAGAGGAGATCTTGATTCCTTCTCATCTTTCTCCCAACTAAGAAATATCCTGATGCAGAGAGAGCCCCCAAAATGGCCAACCCATCTCCCATCAAGGCCTCTTTCGATAAGGCGATATCTCCATAACCGATCAATCCACTGCCCAATACGGAGAGAATAATCCCTAATATTAAATTGAAGTCCAATCGTTCCTTTAAAAAGAGCCAAGAGCCTATTCCAACAAATATCGGATGGGTGGTGACCAGAACCACTGAGCTTGCAACAGAAGTATACTTAAGGGAGGCGATCCATGAGGCGAAATGGAGGCTGAGAAAAAGTCCGGATACGGTCAGCCATGCGATATCATTCCTCTCCCATCCTTTCCAAATCTTCCGATAACTCGCCCAAGGTATGAGGACCAGGGAAGAGAGTGCCATTCTGTAGGTGGCGATGATCAATGCTGGCGCATCACAGAGCTTGATAAAGATCGAGGCGGTGGAGATCGCTACGATTCCAATGAGAAGAAGCATAATAAAGGAAGCCATGCCTTTAAACTTATATCAATTAGGATTACTATTCAAGTCAACCCTTCGACTCCCCGGCCTGAAGGCCAGGACTTGCACAGCCTGCCTGCCGCAGGCAGGGGTTGACCCTGAGCGGGGCTACCCTACCTTCAAACTCGGGGCTTGGCGCCGCCGAATGGGTTAAATCCTCTGGTCTCCTTGCCTTACGACTTTATCTCCATCTCACATCGAAGGCATCCCTGATCAGTTCGATCTCTTCTCCTTTTGGTCCGAGGAGAATGGCAACGACATCGAATCTTGCCTTCGCATCCTCAAGCCTTTTCTCCTTTAAGAAGCTCAAGGCCACCTTCGAAAGTTGCATTTGCTTGGCAGGATCTACTGCTAACTGCGGAGGACCAAAAGTGGTGGAAGTTCGAGTCTTCACTTCAACAAAGACCAAGGTATCCTTCTCTTTTGCAATGATATCCATCTCGCCCATTTTGCAGACATAATTTCTCTCGATGATTTGATATCCTCTCTTCTTCAAAAACCGAAGGGCCAACGCTTCGCCCTTCTTTCCAAGTTCTTTCTTCTCCATGTCCATGCTTGTCAGTTGTCAGTCGTCAATAGTCAGTAGTTAATCCCCCTTCATCCCCCTTTGCTAAAGGGGGAAAGAGGGGGATTATAAATATTCTTTTACTCCTCGAAAGGTCTTACGGTGAATCTCGCAGAGGCCGAATCTTTCGATCGCCATCCGATGTTCTTTCGTCCCATATCCCTTATGCTTGGCAAAATTGTACTGGGGGTACTTCTGATGCCATTCGAGCATCATCCGGTCCCGAGTCACTTTGGCCACAATGGAGGCTGCAGCAATGGAGTTGCTGAGCTGGTCACCTTTTCGAATCGGCTTCTGCGGAAGGGGAAGTCTTAGACCCTGAGGACCGTCGATCAAAAGAAAATCAGGAGGAGTGGAGAGGTTTTGGACAGCCAAGGCCATGGCCTTTAACGTGGCTTGAAAGATATTAAGGAGATCGATCTCTTCCTGTCCTACAACTCCAATTCCGACACTCAGTGCTTTTAAAAAAATCGATTCGTAAAGCTCTTCCCTTTTCTTCCATGAGATCTTTTTTGAATCGAAGAGCTCTTCTCCAATCCCATCTTTAGGCAGAATGACAGCGGCTGCAACGACCGGCCCGGCCAGAGGCCCCCTCCCTACTTCATCCACACCTGCAATCCTTTGGTAGCCCTGGCCATAGTACATCCTTTCGAAATAGTCCATGGGCTGCGATGGAAGGAAAGGGAAGAGCATTTCAGAATTTTCAATTTGGAATTTTCAATTTGCAATTTGCAATGCTCAGTAATATTAGGCAACCTGTTTCTTTTCGCCTCGAATACGGGCTGCCTTACCCTTTAGATTTCTCAGGTAGAAGAGTTTGGCACGTCTTACCCTACCTCGGCTCATCACATCGATCCGATCAATTCTCGGTGAATGTAGAGGGAAAATCCTCTCCACCCCAATCCCATAGGAGATCTTTCTCACGGTGAAGGTCGATCGGATACCCCCTCCCTTCTTACGGATCACCACTCCTTCGAAGGGTTGTATCCTCTCCTTCTCTCCCTCCACAATCTTCACATGGACCTTGACCGTATCCCCTACCTTAAAATCTTGGAGGTCTGTCCTTAACTGTTCTCTCTCAACCAATTCCACCGGATTCATCGCTTTCTCCCTCCCTATCCAATTTCAGAATGCAGAGTGCGGAGTGCGGAATAAAAATCGAAACTCACGTTTTGAAAGTTTAAATCAATAAATTCCGCATTCTGCATTCCGAATTCTGCAATCATAAAATTCGGTCTCCCAACAATCGATCTAAGATGATGGCCACTGCTGAACGAACCGAAAGGTGATTATACCCTTTCCCTTCGATCGGTGCTAGGACATAGTCGCAACCATCCTTCACCTCCTCTGTCAGACCCCATCCTGTGCCAAAGAGAAGGAAGAATGGTGTGCCTCGATCTTCAAGTAATTTACGGAAACTTCCAAAACTAATATTTTTAGGATGAGGGGAGGCCCCTGTGGCAACCCTCTTCACCCTATTTCCCCAGAGATCGGAGATCTCTCGGCTCGCCTCATCTATGGTTCGAGAAACCCGAACGAGGGAGAGAGACTCCTTTCTTGTTGGATTGTAAACTGATCCTGTTCCCTCCACCCAATGTCGAATCAACCTCTCCACCAATTGAACTTGACTCTCCAAGGGAGTAATGACAAAGAAGCCTCCCAAGCCAAATGTCTTCGCACAACGAGCAATATCGTGGATATCAAAGTTGGTGACGGCTGTTGCAACGATCTCCCTTCTCCTGCCATAAATCGGATGGTGGACCAATCCGATATAGAGGTTAGACTCTATCCCCACTCTTATCAGTCTTCCTCTCTTGGAAGATCTCTTCCAAAAGCCTCCTGTCCTCATTGGAGAGGTTGGCTTTACCTAAAAGATCTGGTCGCCTCACCAACGTTCGCTTGAGGACCTCTTTCCTCCTCCAGAGAGAGATTGCTGTATGATTTCCTGAAAGGAGGACCTCAGGAACACAAGTTCCTCTGAAATCGAATGGCCTGGTATACTGGGGATGTTCCAGAAGAGAGTTGAAGAAAGAATCGTCCACAGCCGATCGATCTGATCCCAAAACTCCAGGCAGAAGCCTTGAGATCGCATCGATCAGGACCATCGCTGCCAATTCTCCCCCGGTAAGAACATAATCCCCAATCGAGATCTCTTCGTCCACGAAGAGTTCCCTTGCCCTCTCATCCACGCCTTCGTATCGGCCGCAAAGGAGAATCAGATGCGATCGGGATGAGAGACTTAGAGCTAATTCTTGGTTAAACTGCTTTCCCTGGGGCGTCAAATAGACTATCCAGGCAGATGGATCTTGGGACTTGGCCCACTCAATGGCTTGCGCAATGGGCTCTACCTTCATGACCATGCCTTGCCCCCCTCCGTAAGGGGTATCGTCCACCACTTGATGTTTATCCAAGGCAAAATCCCGGATGTTGATCGTGCGGATCTGGATGAGCCCTTTTTCTATTGCCTTGCCTATGATGCTCTCTCGAAACGGAGAGGAGAACATGTCAGGGAAGAGAGTGAGAATATCAAATCTCATCCTCCTCCTCCCACAATCCCTCCATCTGATTGACCTTCATCACTCCTTTCTTGAGGTCTATACTCTGAATCACCTCTTCGGTCGCAGGCAAAAAGATTTCCCCTCTCTTTCCTTCGACCACATAGACATCATTGGCTCCCGTGGGAAAGATCCCCTTCACCCTTCCAATCCTCTTGCCTTGCTCGGTCTCAACCACCATTCCTACAATCTCGAACCAATAATACTCTCCCTCTTTTAAACCCGGAAGCGCACCTTTCTTAATGAGAATCTCCTTTCCCACGAGGGGTTGGGCCTCCTCTATCCTTTCAATCCCTTTTAATCGGAGAATGAGGCGTGGTGGTTGGGCCGAGGCCTCTAAGATTTCGTAGGTCTGCAGCTGACCCACGCTATCCTCGATGAAGACCTCTCGAACGGGAGGAACACGGTTGAGATCCTCTCCAAAATACTCAACCTTGATCTTTCCCTTGACCCCATGGGGCTTCACTACCCTTCCGATGGTCAGAAGATCCTTCTCCATGGGTTATTATTCAATGATCTCTAAAACAGAATGTTTCCCTAAATTCGCAGAGGCAGCCCCAAGGATGACCCTGATCGCCCTGGCTGTCCTTCCCTGTTTACCGATCACCTTCCCCAAATCATCTTTGGCCACCGAGAGTTCGATGACCGAAGTTTTCTCACCCTCGATTTCAGAAACCCTCACCTGTTCAGGATGATCCACCAATGCCTTTGCAATATACTCGATTAACTCTTTTGTGTTCATAACCCCACCTCCACTTCCTGAAACGGTCCTGCCAGAGATCCATGAAAAGCAAAGGTTTGGGAAAAGGCAACCTATCCTTTTTGGCCTTCCGCCAACTTTTTCGAAATACCAGACCGGATCAAAAGTTGGCGGACCGTTGGTGTGGGCTGAGCTCCCTTTCTCAGCCACTCAATCGCCTTCTCTTCTTTGAATCGGACCTCCACTGGATCTTTTTTAGGATCATAAGTTCCCACCTGATCGATAAACCTTCCATCCCTGGGCGAACGACGATCCGAAACAACAATCCGATAATAAGGGTTCTTCTTCCCACCAAATCTCATCAGTCTCATCGACACCGCCATATCGCTTTCTACCACCTCCTTCTTTTAAATAAAAATCCGAAATTCGAATCTCGAAGCTCGAAACAAATCAAAGTAAAATGTCAAATGCCAAAGTTCGAATGTCAAATCAAATCTAAAGCCCAAATATTAAAAATTTTTGATTTTCAACTTTGACATTCATTTGACATTTGGAATTAGGTGCTTCGAATTTATTACCCTGCTTTCCCGAATCGTTTTTCGAAAAATCCTCCATTATGAAAAAAACGGCATTCTTCCTCTTTGAAACCCCTTCTCCCCTATTTGGGCAAAACGTTTCATCATTTTGCGGGCCTGGGCATAGCGTTTCAAAAGTTGGTTCACCTCTTGAACGCTCGTCCCACTCCCACGAGCAATCCTCAATCTCCGAGTTCCATTGATGATCGCATAATTGGCTCGCTCCTTAGGCGTCATTGAATTGATGATGGCCTCGACCTTAATCAGCTCTTTTTCATCGAAATCGAGATCCCCCGTTCCCTTCATCTTTTTTGAAATTCCTGGAATCATGCTTAAGATCGAATCCAAGGACCCCATCTTCCGAACCTGCTGGAGTTGATCCCGAAAATCCTCCAGTGTAAACGAATCCTTTCGAATCTTCTTCTCTAACTCTTTCGCTTTCTTCTCATCGAAGACGGCTTCTGCCTTTTCGATCAGTGTGAGAACATCACCCATTCCTAAAATCCTCGAGGCCATCCGATCGGGATGGAAAACCTCCAGGGCGTCTAACTTCTCTCCCACGCCGATGAATTTGATGGGTTTTTGTGTCACCGCTTTGATTGAAAGGGCAGCTCCTCCCCGGGCATCCCCATCCATCTTGGTCAGAATGACGCCATCAATTCCCAGCCGCTCATTGAAATTTTTAGCAATATTGACGGCATCCTGCCCAGTCATGGCATCTGCCACTAAGAGTACCTCTTTCGGCTTGAGACTTGTTTTGATCTCCCTAAGTTCCAACATTAATGCCTCATCGATATGGAGTCTTCCAGCAGTATCGATGAGCACCAGATCGTAGCCGCCCTTGAGGGCCGATTCCCTTCCTTTCAAGCAAATATCCAAGGGCCCTTGGGATGGCTCAGGGTGATAAAAATGGACCCCCAACTCCTGCCCCAATTTCTGTAACTGTTCGATGGCTGCTGGTCGATGGACATCAGCAGGAATGAGATAAGGCCGTTTCTTTATTTCCTGAAAATACCGAGCAAGTTTCGCCGCGGTGGTCGTCTTCCCGCACCCATGGAGACCCACCAACATGATCGGAACAGGGGGACTTCCAGAAAGATGGATCTTTTGCTCGCCGTCGCCCATCAAAGAGGTCAATTCATCTCTTACGATCTTAATCAGCTGTTGAGCTGGGGTGAGGCTGGCCATCACTTCCTGGCCGGTCGCCCTCTGTTCGACCGATTGGATGAAATCCTTCACCACCTTGAAATTGACATCGGCCTCCAAAAGGACCATCCTCACCTCCTTCAAGGCCTCTTTGATATTCTGTTCCGTCAATTTTCCATGGCCTTTCAGTCTCTTAAAGATGGTGTCCAGTTTCGAGGTAAGACTTTCAAACATTCTCTAATCACCAGAGAAGTTATAAATAATTCATTTTATTAGTTTTTCTCCTAATTGTCAATTTCTGGACCTCACAGTAAAAAAGTAGAGACGCTCCGAGGGGCGTCTCTGTATTATTCATTCCTGAATGTTACTCTCAGATTACCTTCGTTACCTCTCTTTCAATTTGGTTTGATGAATTCTCATTTCAACTTTTCAAATTCCTCTCCGGGGTGGATCTTTGCCTTTCCTCGTCCACCCGTCCCTCCTTTCACCTCGATTCGATTCTGTGCGATATCGAAGATGATCTCATCTCCTGAAACAACATTGCCCCCCTCCACTACCTTCGGGTCACCCGTTAAGACCACTTTTTGATCGATATTGTAAAAGACCGCCTTCTGACAACTGGCTACTCGAAGTCCCTGCTGAATCCTCACATTCCCGCCTGCAATGACTCTCTCGATCCCCTTACCGCCTTCAATAATCATAGCCTCCAGGGAGTCGGCATAGATCACCATATCCTTCTGTCGAGCCATGACATTGCCTTTGAAGATGATCAAATTCTCTTTAGAGTATGTCTCCACTCTGTCCGAAGTGATATCGATGGGCTGACCTGTATCCACGAGCTTTGGCTGTCCTGGCTCCTGGAGAATTTCCTTTTTTGGTTGCTCCACTTCCTTGGGTGTGACTGGGATGCTTGGCAACGCCGCTATCTGCTTCTTCTCCTCCGGCTTCACTTCCACTTCGATTGGGGGCTTCTCTTCCGATTTGATGTCCTCTTTTGGTGGAGCGAGCGGACCTGGAGCGGATAACGCCGCAACCCGTTTCTCCTCGTCTGGTTGCATCTCCACCCTAAGTTTCGTCTCTTGAGTGGAAGCAAGGGTTACGGATTGGCCTCGAGCCTCTTGCTTTGGTTCTTCAGCCAATGGAATTGCTACCCTCATCATTTCTTTCTCTGAAGGAATCGGCTTAACTCTTTCTCTGGTGATGGCAAGAGAAGAAGTGAGGGAAACGGATTGCCTCTTTTCTTCTTCAAATTTGACTAAATAGACACTCTCTGGTTCCGCCTCCGCCCTTTCATCCTTCTTCTTGGACTCTTTTGCCTTGGCCTTACGAAGGGAAATCGGCTTCTCTTGCACCCCTTGATCGAGCATCGCCTTGGCTTCTTTGTAATAGGAGCTCTTTGGATATTCGTTAACGATCCTGTTAAAGGCCCCTGTAGCTTTCTCCCATTGCTCAATTTCAATATAACTCTTTCCCAAGAGGAAGAGGGTCTTGTCCTCGTCAGGCATCCTCGGGAACTTTTCAATCAAACCTTGGAAACGGACTGAGGCAGCCTTAAACTTCCCATTCTTATAATAGTAATTCCCTATATAGAATTCATGATCGGCCAGTCGCTTCCTGCAGATCCCAGTTTTCTCTTTTGCCTTCTCGGTGAAGAGGCTCGGTGGATAGTTGGCGATTAGATATTCAAAGTTGGAGAGGGCCTTCTGCGTCGGCGTTTGATCTCGGTCAAGGGTGAGCATCTGATTGTAGTAGGACATCCCGATTTGGTATTGCACATAAGGGATCTCTTCATGGGTGGGATGGATCTTCTTAAACTCCTCATAAGCAGCAATGGCCTCCACATATTCCTTCTTCAAGAAATGACAATCCCCAATCTTCAGTTCAGCCCAAAGCGTATAGGGAGGGGTATCCGGAAAACTCGACTTCAGCTGTTCAAATTTTTTTAAGGCCTCTGCATAGTCTCTCTTATTGAATCGAGCCAGTCCTTCTTTATAAAGAGTTTCAGGATCTCCTTCGATCGTCTTGATCCCCTTCTTAGCACATCCCAAAAGAAGGGAGAAGGTGATGAGAAGGAAGATCGTCCATCTGAGCGGTGTTTTCTTATTCATAGAGTAATCTTTATGGTTAAAAGTCCTATAATTATGAAAGGAAGGACTAGGGATGTCAATAACAAAAGCTACTTTGGCTTCAACTTGGCTGCGGGAATTGTGGATTTATTATTATGGAACGAATTCCATCCAAGAACCATCTTCATTTTTCGATTCTTAAAAATTCCCCCAAAGTTTTTAGCGCGTGACTTCCCTTAATATCTTCTATTAGTCTGTGAAACCTCTCAAGTTTCATGTTTATAGCTGTGTGAAAATCTTTTGGGTTATCAGGTAAAGTGTATTCTGAGATATCAATTTTCATTTCTTTTACTACTTTCAAAATCCATTCTTCTAATCGTGGTAATAAAACGATAAGAAAATTTTGGTTCTTTTCCTCACATAAGAGTTTAACATCATGTTCTTGGGCATGAAGTCTCAATCTATTAATATAACTTGGTTGGGCACTGGATGGATCTTCATCTACTAATCCTTTAGAATTCCTCGTCTTCATTAATTTATTGCAAACGTTTCCTTTATTGTAAGCATGTTCGATCTCCTTCCTTGAAATCCCCAAAGCTCTTACTAGGGTCTTATCAGGGCTGCATTCAACATATATCATGATTCGCCTAAGAATTGGTCAAGGTTGAAGAACACGTCCAAATCAAGATCAAGGATTTGTGAAAGCTCTTGTTCGGTGAGAGATCTGACTTTTGTCTGATAATCTTCATAATAGGTTATGAAAATTTTAATATTATCTTTTGGAGCTTTTGATAAAACTGAAAGTAGGAAATAGGGATTATGTGTCGAGATAAAATATTGATTTGTTTGGTCCATAGAGATTCTTTCAGCAAGGAACTTAGTATAATAAGGAAAAGCGTGGGCTTCAGGCTCCTCAAAAATAATGACAGAATTTTTATTTGTCTCAATTGCCACAAAGTAAAAAACCACTCTTTGTAAGGTATCAGAAATCATGGAGTAGGGATAAGAAATAATAACATCCTCAATTTCTTTTTGGGCTTCTATCTTATATTCTTGCGGTTTTAAAACAATCCTCAGTCCATATTCACTGAACACATCTGCTGCTGTTTTTCTTAAACTCTTATTCGTTTGAAGGATGGATAATAGATTTTCACCCATCGGAGGCAAGAGAAAATTAGTCTCCCGTCTTGTAAATTGACTTATTACTTTAAATCTATAAAATTTGACGGGAGAAGTCCCATTAAACGATGATGATATCTCTGCAGTATATCCCCAATTAAATTTAAAATTAAAAATCTTTTCTTGTTTATTTCCACCCATCCCAAGAAATTGTCCATTTTCAAATTTTATCTCGCAATACATATCATTAGTTGTAATCTCAATATTTTCGGTTAAGTCATTGTCGTAGAACAAGTGCATCATATTCTCTATTCGAACAAACTCTTTAATGTTCGCATATGGAATAGAAAAGATGCCAATGCTTTCTAATATATTCGATTTCCCGGTATTCGGTTTACCAATTAAAATATTTACATTTCTACAATCGAGTTCCAGTTGTTTTAAAGACTTAAAATTCTTAACTATCAGAGTATTAATCATCAGTATCTCCTTTTTCTAAAGGCATATTAATAGCCTCGTCCATTTACAACATAAATTTTGAATAGCGATTTTTTTCCATCTTCTATCTCAAGAGGCTTTGTCCTGAGACCGTCAAAGGGAATTAGAAATTGTTCTTACTTAATATTCTCGTTTATTCTAAATAAATCCCATAATAAGGTCAATCACAACTTTTGGCTTGAATTTCGAGGGGAAAGTCCTTAAGATAAATTTAAAAAACGTGACCGTGTCCGTTATTCAGGGAAAATTACAGAGAAAGAGAGAGAAAAGAGATGCGGATTGAGAAGGCGAAACGGATTGAAGAGCTTCCCCCTTACCTCTTTGCTGAGATTGACAGGAAGAAAGAGGAGATGAGGAAGAAAGGGATGGATCTCATCGGCTTAGGGATCGGCGATCCAGATCTCCCAACGCCTAAGCCAATCATTGAACGATTAAAGAAGGCAGCCGAAAATCCCAGAAACCACAGATATCCATCCTATGAGGGGATGATCGAATTTAGAAGAGCGGTTGCCCAATGGTATGAAAGGAGATTTCACGTCAAGGTCGATCCCTCAACAGAAGTGCTCTCCCTCATTGGTTCGAAAGAAGGCATTGCCCATATTCCCCTTGCCTTTGTCAATCCTGGAGACTATGCACTGGTTCCCAGCCCAGGCTATCCTGTCTATCGCGTCTCTACTCTTTTCGCAGGAGGAATTCCCTACATCTTACCTCTTCGAGAAGAGAATGCGTTTCTGCCGAAACTCGCAGAAATTCCTAAGGAGGTGGCAGAAAAGGCGAAAATCCTTTTCATCAATTATCCTAATAACCCCACATCTGCAATCGCTGAGAGGCCTTTTTTTGAAGAGGTGGTGGCCTTTGCCCACAAATACGAGATCATTGTCTGCCACGATGCAGCCTATACAGAGATCGCTTTCGATGGATACAAACCCCTCAGTTTTTTAGAGGCAGAGGGTGCCAAAGAGGTGGGAATCGAATTTCATAGCCTTTCCAAAACTTTCAATATGACAGGCTGGAGAATTGCGTTTGCCGTGGGCCATTCCGATATTGTCTCAGGTTTGGGAAAGGTAAAAACGAATATCGACTCCGGTCTCTTTCAGGCCATCCAAGAAGCAGGAACAGAAGCCTTGAATCACCTCGATACGCCCCTTCCCGAAATTATCGAAGTCTATGAGAGACGAAGGGATGTGATGGTGAAAGGCCTTCGAGAGATCGGCCTCGAAGTGGAATGGCCAAAGGCAACCTTCTACCTCTGGATTCAGGTTCCAAGGGGATATACATCAGCCCAATTTGCCACACTCCTACTTGAACAGTGTGGAATCGTTGTTACTCCAGGGAACGGTTTTGGGGAAGCAGGAGAAGGTTACATTCGAATGGCCCTTACTGTGGATGAGGCAAGGCTCAGGGAGGCGATCGAAAGGCTCAAGCGGATCAATTTCTAACGATTTTTCCATAAGCAATTTGTCACCATTCAAGCACAAGCATTCCCACGATCGATAAAAATAATAACGACCCCTCCCACCAGGGGAGGGGAGGTCTTTAGGGAACAGGAGGTACAGTATGCAGGAAATTTATTCTGAAGTATTTCTCATTGCCATTCTCATCCTCTTAAACGGTTATCTGGCCGGAACAGAGATTGCAGTCGTAACAGCAAGGAAGAGCCACATCAAGCAGATGGCCGAAAGTGGGAAGAGGAATGCCAAGATCTTCTTAAGGCTTAAAGAAGAACCAGATCGGTTTCTGGCCACGATCCAGATTGGAATTACCACAGTGGGAGTCCTGGCATCCGCAATCGGTGGAGCAGCATCTGTAAAGGTTTTAGAACCTTTGCTCAAAGAAGTTCCTATAAAGGCCATCTCTCTGGCGGCCGGGCCCATTGCAATAGCAATCGTTGTGGTCATCATTACTTATTTCTCCTTGATCTTTGGTGAACTCATACCTAAATCGATCGCTTTGATGCATCCTGAAACTTTTGGATTGTGGACCGCCCGATCCATCGATACCTTTTCAAGAATCGCCTCCATATTTGTCAAGATGCTCACCTTCAGCACGGCGTTCGTGCTCAGCCCTTTCGGCAGAAAGCCATTTACCGAAAGGGCTTATATCACTGAAGAAGAGGTGAAGATGCTGATCAGAGAAGGTGGAAAACATGGTGTGTTTGAGCCCACGGAGGAGAAAATTCTCCAGAGTGTTTTTGAATTTACGGACATGTCTGCCAAAGAGGTTATGGCTCCAGACACCCAAATAGTTGCGATTCAAATCGATAAGTCACCTCAAGAAATTTTAACAATCATTGAAGAGGAACAGTTCTCTCGCTACCCTGTCTTCGGAAGGGAACTCAATGATATCAGAGGGATCCTCTATGCAAAAGACTTTCTCACCACCCTGGCAAAAACAGGACAGGTCGATATCCGAAAGATCATGAAGCCCCCTTTTTTCATTCCCGAGACAATGAAAATCAGCCTTCTCCTGAGAGAGATGCAAAAGAAGAGGATCCATATGGCCTTGGTAGTAGATGAATATGGTGGGGTCTCTGGTCTGGTGACCATCGAGGATCTGATAGAAGAGATCGTCGGGGAAATTAGAGATGAGTATGATACAGAGAGTCCTGTGATTCAATTCTCAGATGGAACCATGCTCATCGATGCATCGATCAGCCTGAGAGACTTAAAAGATGACTACCACATTGAGCTCCCAGAATCGCCAGAATACGAAACCCTCGGAGGATTCCTCATAACGGCCTTGCAAAAGATTCCTCAGGCTGGCGATATGGTAGACCTCGAAGGAAGAAGAATTCGTATTGTCGAAATGGTGGGACAGAGAATCGCAAAAGTTAAGTTAGAAAAACTTCCTCCCCCATCTCCTTAATGCCCTATCCCCTAATGACGAGGGCTCCTGTTGTCCTCCAATAACCAGTTCGGGGATTCTTAAGGTAGGTTGAGCACTGGAGACCGGAACCCCTTGTCCATCTTTTCCGCAAGTTCCAATACTGAATCCGAGGTCATCGCCAACCATATCGATCTCTTTCAAAACCTGGGGGCCATTGCCAGTGAGAATCGCTCCCCGAACCGGTTCTCCCACTGCTCCTTTCTCAATCAAATATCCCTCGCTCACCTCAAAGACGAAATCTCCGTTAACGGTATTGACTTGCCCTCCTCCCATCTTCTTAACAAATAGCCCTTTTTCCACAGAACGAATGATCTCTTCACGTTTCGTATTCCCCGGAACAATCAGAGTGTTGCTCATCCTGGGAATGGGCTTATGTTGATAAGACTCCCTTCTTCCATTTCCAGTGGATTGAACCCCCTCCTTCAAGGCAGTGAGCCGATCGTAAAGATAGCCCTTCAAGATTCCTTCTTCCACTAAGACAGTCCTTCGAGAGGCCACTCCTTCGTCATCAAAGGCATAGGAACCTCTCTTTTGGAGGAGGGTCGGATCGTCCACCACAGTGACCAATGAGGAGGCTACTCTCTCTCCAATCTTCTTCGAATAGACGGAGAGACCCTGTTGAGCCAGATCTGCCTCCAAGCCGTGGCCGATGGCTTCATGGATCATCGTCCCTCCTGCTTCGCTCGACAATACAATGGGCATCCTCCCCATGGGTGCCTTTCTGGCTGAAAGCATGAGGAGGGCCCTTCTTGTCGCTACTTCGGCCACTTCCTCTGGAGGATGAAGACCGAAGAGTTCAAAACCCATCGTCCCACCCACAGCCTCATATCCGGTCTGGATAATATCCCCTCTTGCAGAGACCACCTGAACTGAGAAGATTGTCCCTACCCTCTCTCCTTCCGTCAGAACTCCATCCGAGTTTGGTATGGAAAGGACCTGACTCACATCCCGATAGAGGACCTTTACCTGTTGAACATGGGGATCGAATTTCCGGACTAAGTCGTTCGCCCTCTTCACTACAGAAACCTTCTCTCCAATGGAGATGTCTTTGGGATCTTTCTCAATTGGAAAAGAAGATCTTCCAATAGAAGGGCTTGAATGGGACGGCTGAGAGGGATGGCCGAGGTCAATCATCCTCTCCCCTCCATCCTCCTTTACCACGCGACTTATTCTAATAGCCAAACCGAAGAGCGCCTCTTCGGTGATCTGATTTGTAAAACTGTAAATTGTCTTTCCGGCTAAAAGGACTCGAAGGCCAACTCCTGCATCCAGACCCGAAATCACCTTTTCGATTCGATCCTCTTCACAAACGATGACGACCGAACGGGTTTGCTCAAAGAAGAGATCTGCAAACTCCCCTCCCTCTTTCAAGGCCTCTCGCAAGATTTTCTGAAACGGAATGGCATCAATCATAACCCAATCTGATACCCGGCTTAGATAAATGTCAAATGCCAAAGTTCCTGCCTACCGCAGGCAGGGATTTTGAAATTGGGATTTAGACAAGTTTTCAATGTGAATCTCTTTCCGGAGGCCCTCTAAAACCTCCTCCAAGTCCTGTTCCCATCCCGGAGCCACCATCAACTCAACGATTGCCTCGTGAGGATCTTTGGTTCTTACGACAGCCATCCCTTCGTACGATTCGATGATGAACTTGAAATAAGCAATATCCTTTCGACGGAGCCTGAAATATCTTGATTGGGTATCCATGCCTTTTATTTCGGAATTCGGATTTCGGAATTTAAAAACATTCTGAATTAACTCCGCATTCCGCACTCTGCATTCCGCATTGAATTATACTTTTGAATGCTTAATCAACGTTCCGGTGACATCTCCAAAAAGAATGACATCTTTGATCGTCCCCTCGATGGGGTAAAGCTCTTTTGACAACCATCCCTCGATGAGACCTTCTTTCGAATGGGTGACCTCTGGATCCAAAAAGAGTCTGACAAAAAAATCCCTTCCGTCTTTAAACTTCTCCGTTTTTCTTCTCTTTTCCTCCTCCTCTCTCCCAGCGACTCTCACTTCATAAACGGAGGAACCCTTTCGTGGAAAGGTAGTCACCGTATACTTTCTTCCCCTCTCGATCTCACCATAAGCACCGTACCGAAAATTGTAGGAGGCCGTAAGGAAATCATCGTACAATAGCCCTGGGGGAATCTCCTCCTCGGCCTTCTGCACTGTCCCATCCTTTCTCTGCCTCAATTGAATCCACTTCCTCTTCTGATAATCGAAGAGATGGGCTCTCTTCCTCAATTTACTGCCGATCTTCACATCCTCCTCGAATGATAAGGACCTGAGGCGCCTTCCTCCATCGACTTCTTCCATCGTGGAGCGATACGTATCCACCCGATAACGCGCCACCCATCCTAAGATGCCTAAGGTTTCTGCCTGAAGGATGGCCATGTAATGGCCTTTTTTCTCCGTCTCCTTAAAACTCAACTTCCCCAAGGCTACTCCTTTAAACAACCAGAACCCAAGTTCATAGACGAGTTGCTCTCCTCTGAAGAATTCGGCGATGGAGCTCTGTTCTCTATCTCTTTGAGGAGCGGAAAGATCTGCTCTTGTCTCCCGAACAGGGAAAGAAAAGGAGAGGAGGGAAGGAAGTCCTAAAAGCCATCTTAAAAAATATCTTCTTGTAAGGTGATAAGTTCGGAGTTCGTACGGGCGATTCATGAATCGCCCGTACAGAGTTCGGAGCAACTGTTTAAAGTAAAGAGGACTTAAGAATTTTTTAAAAAACTCCGAACTAATCACTCCGAACTCCGAACTTTAGATATGCAGTTCGATTACATCACCCTCATTGACCTGGTGATCTCGTTTGACCATCTGTCCATCAAATTTGCCAGAACCCCAGATCTTTGCATATCGAAGTTTAGCAAAGAAGTCTTTGTGGACGGAGAGGGCAACATCCTCCACAGTACTCCCCTTCTTAAGGACAACAGGTTCCGTAAGATCCGGCTCCTTTCCAGGAACCTTCGTATAGATCCGGATAATTCCGAGGAGTTGATAGACCTCCTTTTTAAATGCTTCCAAATTCATTCCCTCTTTTGCAGAGATGGGCAACATGGGCAAGGTGTCTCTGAAACGAGGCTCAATTGCTCGGTATCCTTCCATTGCCTTGTCGAGATCGCATTTATTTCCAAGGATGAGGGCCTTACGAGAAAGCCATCCGCTTTCGAGAGGGGGCATTGGGCCCTCACCCATGATCTCTATTTTCATCCGCCTCAACTCCCCCTCAAGGACTTCCATCTCGAAGACAGGATCTTCGGTAAGGTTGACGACGAGAAGAAGGGCGTCCGCATTTCGGATGAGGTTAGAGAGCCCGGGTTCGACATGGTCCAATTGAATCGGAGGGGTATCCACCAATTGAATCTGAATATTTTCGAACTTCATCATTCCTGCAATGGGCTTCTGCGTAGTGAAAGGATAGTCAGCCACTTCAGAAAAGGCATGGGTGACTTGAGAGAAAAGGTTTGATTTCCCAGAATTGGGAAGGCCGAGAAGAATGACTTGGGCTGCCCCCTCTCTTTTGATGTTATAGGCCTGCTCTGCCCTTCCGAGCGTGGGCTTCTTCTGGAGCTCCTCCTTCAATTTTGCCATCCGGCTCTTGAGCTGACCCCGAAGCTTTTCAGTCCCCTTATGTTTGGGGATGACGGCCATCATCACCTCGAGGGCCTTGATCTTCTCCGGAATGGTCTTGGCCTGTTTGAATTTGGCCTCTGCCTCTAAATATTCAGGGGTTAGATTTGCTGGCATATTACTTAAGGATTCAAGGGGTCATGGGTTCAAGGGTTCAAAAAACTCTCGATCACTTGACTCCTCGAATCCTTGGACCCTTAATTCATTTATAGATCATCATAATTTATAGATCTTTTCGTGCAAAAAGATCTCCAGAATCTTGGGGTCGAATTGGGTGCCCTTGCACTTCTCCAACTCCATCAAGACATCTTGAAGGGGCATCATCCTCCGATGAGGCCTCGCACTGCTCATCGCATCGAAAGCATCTGGAACGGCGATGATCCTTGCTTCGAGAGGAATGGCCTCTCCCACCAGTCCATCCGGATATCCACTCCCGTCGAAATGCTCATGGTGATGACGAATCGTGGGAATCATATCCTTAAAAAAATCGAGCCCCTCCACAATCTTAACCCCGATCAATGGATGTTCCTGAATGTGTTGATACTCTTCGGAGTTCAAGATGGCTGGCTTCTGGAGCACCTCGTCCTTGATGCCAATCTTGCCGATATCATGAAGGAGTGCTCCGTATTCAAGGCTTTCCAACCGATCCTCAGTAAAACCCAACCGAAATGCGATCTTCAAACTCATTCTTGTCACTCGATCGGAGTGACCTCGCGTGTAAGGATCTTTTGCATCGATGGCCTCTGCGAGAACCTTCACCGAATCCAAGTGGGCCCTCTTCAAGATACGGTAAGCCTGTTGAAGCCTTGCGGTCCTCTCCTCCACCAATCTCTCCAGATGGGCGTGATAAGCCGAAATCTCATCCTCCAACCTCTTCTTTTCCAAAGCCTTTTTGACACTGAGGATCATCAAATCGAGGTCAGCTGGCTTTACGATGAAATCATAAGCGCCAAGGCGCATTGCCTCCACCGCCAAATCGATGTCCGGATAAGCAGTGACCATGATCATCATCATTTTTGGATTCGTTGCCTTCACTCTTTTTAACAGCTCAATGCCATCCATTTCAGGCATTTTGATATCAGAGATAATGAGGGAAAAAGGATCTTTTAAAAAATATCTGAGGGCTTCCCTCCCATTGCTGGCCGTGACACATGCATACCCTTCCTTTATAAGCCTTCGAGCAAAAATGCTACAGATCATTTCTTCATCATCGACAACTAATATCCGGTCTTCCAAGGATGCCCTCTCTTCTATCCTTTTTTATCATTTTATAAGAAATTACTAAACAGTCAACTCCATTGGAAGAATTTCATATGGCATCCAGGATGCCTTCTGTGGTATATCTTAAAAAAAGGAGGATAACGGATGCAGGAAAAAGAGCGTTTGAATGCTTTGGAGGTGGCTCTCAATAATGAGAGGAGAGAGCGGGAATTCTATCTTAAAAATGCTATGAGGACCAAAAACCCTCTCGGCAAAGCCATGTTCCAGCAGATCGGAGATGAAGAACTGGAGCATTACGAACGGCTAAAACAACTCCATCAACAGTGGGGAAAAAAAGAAAGATGGCCTGAGACGGTCCCCTTCAAAGTAAAGGAGACCATCGTGAAGGACATCCTGGTTGACTTCCTCAAAAAGGTGGAGGAAACATCTAAAGGCGATTCAGATGACTTAGAGGCTGTCCGGACAGCTCTCGATTTTGAGGCCAAAGGCGCCAAGTACTATGCCGACCTAAGAGACCAGGTTTCTGATCCGAAGGAGAAGCAGTTCTTCGATCTTCTCTCCAAGATCGAAAACGAGCATTACCTTTCCCTTAAGGATACGGAAGAGTACCTCATCGATCCAGCCTCATGGTATCGAAAGGCTGAGCACCATACCCTGGATGGAGCTTAGGCCTCAGGCATTGAAGACAATTTCTCCCTTCTCATCCTCAAGGATCACCAGTTATTTCTCTGTCTTTAGGCTTTTTGATCTTCTGCGACTACCTCCGTTATTTCAATAAATCGTTGAAGGGCATCGAAATATTTCCGAAACCCGACAAGCATGATGTCATTATGGGTAGCGGAGGGGATGATAAACAGTTCTTTCTTATCCGTTCCAAGATGTTTAAAGATATCCTTTGCCTCTTTCACTGGAACGAGCATATCCATTTCGCCATGAATCACGAGGGCCGGCATGAATATCTTTTGGATCATCTCGAGACAGTCTTGGTCAATCTTTTCTAAACTCGTGCCGTAACTGGGTATGCCCAGATGAATCATAATCCTAACGACACTGGGAAACCCACTTTCGATGATGAGGCCTTTAATAGCATCTTGATATCGATACGCCAATTCGATTGCAGAGATACTTCCAAGAGACCTCCCCATGATCCATAAATCTCTGCTGAAACCCCTTTTAGATAGCTCCTTCTTAACTTCTCTGAATATGGCATGGGCATCTTGAACGAGATCTGTTAAGGTTGGGACGCCATCGCTCTTCCCGTAACCCCTGTAATCAGCAACGACTAAATTAAGCCTTCTTTGATGATAGAAAGGGGCGATTTCGTCATAATCGCCTACCACTTCACCATTGCCGTGAAAAAATAGAATCCATGGCCATTGCTCATTGCCTAAGTAAAAACGGCAGTGAATTGAAACATGATCGCCACAAGGGACAAATAGATCGAAACCATTCTCCGGGCAAATGGTGAAATCTTTTCGAGGATAAAAGATGTACATCAATATCGAGGGTTGATCGACGAAAGAATAGTCAGGCATAATCCCTCCCCTGTCTCCCATATTATGGTATCTTCAACGAATGTTGGGTACCTTCATGGATTGATGCGTTTGCCCAGTATCGACGAGCTGTACTCCTTTCCATCCATTTCAGCAATATTTGGCAGCCTTCCCCACTCCTTGAATCCGAATGACCGAAACTATTGAATAGCAGGAAAGGAGGGAGGAATCAAGAACGGCTTCCAGATCCAAAAGTTGAGTCCGAGGAGGCCGTCTGAGGTTTTGGTGGGTAGGGAATGAATGAGAAGGTGAGTAACCCCAAGAGGGGTAAGATGAAGATGATCTGCAGGGTGAAAGGCACGCCCCATTGATCAGCCACCCAGCCGAAAATCGTAGTTCCAATTCCGCCAACGCCCATAGCCAGCCCTAAGATAAGACCAGAAGCCATTCCCAGGTTCTGCGGCATATAGCTCTGGCCAATCGCCATGGTGATGGGATTGGAGGACTGAAGCACCAGTCCTGCAAGGCCGAAAAAGATCAGAGATTCCGTCCCATTCGTATATAAGAATAGATAAAGGAAGAGAGAAGTTAAGCCCAGGCCGAAGAGAACACTCTTCTTATAACCATAACGGTCCGCCACCGGGCCTCCTGCCAGGCTGCCGATCGTCCCAGCAAAAAGGAATGTCGAGAGATACTTTCCAACGATTAATGGGTCTCGTTGCAAGAGATTGATGAAATAGAAGGGTACAAAGGTCTTAAGGCTCAGTTGTGTCGCCGCTCTAAGTACAACAGTGAATAGAAGCAGTGTCATGGGAAACCATTGCCGTCTGGAACCAGAGGTTCTTGAACCTTTAGCCTTGTGGATGGGAAGGTCGGTTTTCACCTTCCAATGAGAAGTTGTCAAAAATATGACAGCCATGGCGATTCCGAGAGGAAGGAATAGAAGGGAGCCTTTTAATCCGAGGTACTTAAAGAAGAGAGTCGCCATGAGAGGGCCCACCGATAATCCTAAGCTTCCTCCGACAAGAAAGAGGGATATTGCTGTGGCCTTCTTCTCCTCGCTCAAGAAGCTGACCGTCTTGAATCCCTCAGGGTGATAGCTACCCTGCCCAAGTCCACCGAGGGCAGCAAACAGAAAGATCCAGGCGTAAGAGGAACCGAAACCCAAAAGGGAGAGGCCCAAAGAAGCGACAAAGCATCCTGTTGGAAGAAGCCACTTCGCAGACCAGCGGTCAGAAAAATAACCAAAGACGGGTTGGATGACCGATGAGGTTATATTAAAGATCAATATAATCGAAGCAGTCATAGTGTAAGAAAGGTTGAGGGACTCTTTAATGAAAGGAAGGAATGCAGGGAGCGCTCCGGTGTTGATATCCGTGACCAAATGTCCTGCCATCAACAGGATAAGCGCTTTAAAATTCATATTTGAGTAAACTTAACACATCTGAGTCTCCAGTCAATATATAATGAACGACTTAAATAAGTTGACATCCATCAGGTGTCATTGCGAACGAAGTGAAGCAATCTTATAAGATTGCCACGTCGCTTCGCCCTGTACACCATGCGGTGCAGGGCTTCGCTCCTCGCAATGACTACTTTTCGAGGTCGTTCACTATAGTAACTCATTTTACTGTTGACAATTTCAGATACTATTTGTTAACCTTTTTTCCCTATGAGGTTGACAATTATAAGGAGTGTCTTATGCCTGTTGAAAAACTGAGATTAGTCGTCGTCTCTTCCCTTATGGCGGCGCTCACGGCTGTAGGGGCTTATATCCACATTCCTATCGGTCCTGTGCCTATTGTCCTCTCAACCCTATTCGTTCTTCTCTCAGGACTCCTTTTGGGAGGCCGCTGGGGATTAGCCAGCATGGCCCTCTACCTCTTTGTAGGAGCCATCGGGATTCCCGTCTTTTCTGGAGGCAGAGGAGGATTCGCCCATTTTTTCGGTCCAACAGGTGGCTACCTTTTTGGCTATGTCCTTGCTTCGTGGTTGACGGGTATGATTTCAGAACGTTCCCGCGGTATTCTCCTCTGGGACATTATTGCAGTCACAATTGGATCCCTTGCTATCTACGGCCTTGGCGTCCCCTGGCTCAAGGTGGTTACTCAAATGTCATGGCCGAAAACATTTTTAGTGGGCATGGTTCCTTTTCTCATCGGAGATGCGGTGAAGGCATCGGTTGCCCTGATTCTGGCCCGTGCTGTGCGACCCATTTTAAAACGTCAATTGCAATCTGCCTCTTTAGATAAATAACGTGTCCGTGCCCGCAATCCATTATATTCTCACGTTCCTTAGAAGGCGATAGAAAATCATGATCGAAATCAGAACCTTACACTATCGTTACCCAGATGGAACCCACGCTTTGAAGGGCATTGATCTCACCATCGGTGATGGAGAATTTCTTCTCATTTGCGGGCCTAACGGGAGCGGCAAAACCACTCTCATCTGGCTGATCTGTGGTCTGTTTAAGCCCACAAACGGATCGATTCGCATAAACGGCCTGAATGATCCTCATGCCTCTCAGAAAATCAGACACCTGGTGGGCATGGTCTTTCAGGATGCAGACAGCCAGATTGTCGGCGAGACCGTTAGAGAAGACGTAGCATTTGGTCCTGAAAATCTGGGACTTTCCCAAGAGGAAATTACTGAAAGAGTTGATTGGGCGCTTCGTGTAATGGGGCTTGAGGATCTTTCGGAAAAACCTTGCTACTTGCTTTCAGGAGGAGAGAAACGTCGTCTCTCCATTGCTGGAGTACTCGCCATGAGGCCCCAGGTGATTCTCTTCGACGAACCCTTTTCTCATCTCGATTATCCTGGCATTCGGGAAGTGCTAAAGCATATGGTCGACTTACATCGTCAAGGCCATACTCTTATAGTGACAACACATGATGTGGAAAAGGTGATCGCTCATGTCGATCGGATCGCCATCATCTACAACGGGGAACTCAAGGCCATTGGGGCACCGGAAGACCTCGTTACAAAACTCCCTCGCTTTGGAATTCGACCCCCTTGCTATGCCCTTCTTGGAAGGGAAAAGACTTCATGGCTCAACGAATAGTCCTTCACTACTTCCCTGGAAGTTCTCTCCTTCACCGTTGGGACGCCCGATGTAAGTTTCTCGGCATCCTGATGATGACTGCAACCCTTCTCCAATCGAAAATCGCATGGCTTATTCTCGACTCAGGTGTTCTTTTATTTCTTCTGATTCTTTCGAGACTACCCCTGACTCAATTTCTTCGTGATCTTCGGACCTGGGCAATCTTCCTTTTCATTCTCTTCCTTTTTCAATTATTTTTCACTCCAGGCCCTCCCCTACTCCCATTTCCATGGCTTCCGGTAAGCAAGCCTGGCCTCCTCTTGGGAGCGCTCACGTTATGGAGACTTACGCTAATCATCAGTTATGGAGTCCTCTTTACAGCCGTTACTCGCCCAAGGGAACTTCGGGATAGCCTCATCTGGTTTCTTAAGCCTCTCCCATTTCTTCCTGGCCGCAGGATTGGGCTTATGGTCTCTCTAACCCTCCGCTTCTTCTCACTCATTCTGGATCAGGCTGAAGAGGTTCGCTTGGCCCATAAGGTAAGGTTGGGGGATCGGAACAGAAATCCTTTTCGTAGGGCGAAATTTCTGGTACTCCCAATCCTTCGCCGCTCATTCTCACGGGCGGAAGACGTCACGCTTGCTCTTGCGGCAAGAGGCTACCGTGACGACATACCCCTCAGGCTCTCCAAATTAAAGTTGTCCCATCTGATTCCTCTCCTGATTCTTCTGGGATTTCTGTTGATTATTCGGTGAGGAGATTGTCCAGAGGACAATTGGATAATCAGGTTGTTATTGGCAGGAATTGAATAGGTCTGAGACTAAATGGAAAAAGAATTGCACATAGTAGCACTATATGCAATTCCGAGATTGGGCTGTCTTTTCTTTCCACAGCTTACGCCGGGACCATCTTGGGAACGAAGAAAGAGAAGAACCCTTCTTTCACATTCTCCCTTTCAATCTTCTCAAAGGCACACTCCACCGCTGACCGAATCTCCTCCAGATCAACCGGTTTCATCGCCTGGTAGAAGATCCCTGCCCCCCGAAGACGCTTCACAAGTCCGATCGACTCCTCTGAAGAGACGACAATCACCTGAATTCTGGGATTGATCTTCTTAAAGATGGGCACTAACTCGCAAGCCTTTATGCCTTCAATCTCATCGTCAAGAAGGACGACTTGGATCTTCCCATTTCGGATCCTTCGAATCATCTCGCTCACGGACCTAGCTATCTCCACCGGATAGCCAAGGCTGTGAAAGTAGGTGGAAAGCGATCTGGCCCAAAGATCATCCTGATAGGCTATAAAGATTGTTTTCGATTTCATGGTAACCCCTCCTCTCAGTTAGGAACTCCCTGTCTGTCTCCCGATAGACGGACTGTAAATCCTCATTCATCCTATGTCGCCCGAATCGGCAATTCACCCTTTTGGAAAGAGGAGAACACTGTTCCAACAAAGGAAGAGAGCAGGATAGCCGCCGGGATCAATTGAGCTAAGACGATGATGATCCCAAAGGTAAGGAAGAAACATCCGCCCAAAAGCCCTAACCCTCTGACTCCCCCAGCATAGACAATTCCGAAAGAGGCAAGCACGATCGAGAAAATTAAGACCAGGCTTGAGATAATCACAATCTTTTTCATCTTCCGAGACATGGCTTTTACTCCTTATTGGGCTACTTACTTTTTGACTGGCACTGGCTCAGCACCTGGAAGAATCACTTCCTCTTCAACTTTCTTCTCTTTCTTGAAGACCATGGTTGTCGCAGTACCGATGAAACTGAAGAAGAGAATTGCTGCCGGGATCAACTGAAGAAGGACGATGATGGCCCCAACGATGATGAAGATCCAGAGAGCCGTTCCAGCTTCTTTAAAGCTGATTCCCCTCGCAAATGCTGGAGATGCCATCAAAGTGATTAACCCAACCATCAACCCAACCTTTAATCCTTTTGCTATCTTTTCCATCTTTAGTTCCTCCTCGTATAATGTATTTGATTTTCAACCTTAACGGAATGCATTTGACATGCCAAGAAGCTGGTTATTATTTAATTATTTGAAATTATTGGATTTTTTAAAAACGAGCGCGTAGGAGGGGCTACTTCTTGGGTTCCAGGTGTATAACTTTCCAATTCAGAATGTAGTTCATATTGGGGTTAAACCAAATACAAGTGGTCGAAATTTAATAAAAATAAAAAAAATATATAAATCGCCCGCAAGAAATAAGAAAAAAATACACTTGGATTCTGCCTTATTCAATACGGGAATATGCCTATGCATTTGGCTCCTAAATCCAACCTATCCATTTGCCGTAGCATTTGCTGGACCTTCATTAATGCTGAAACCAGGTTCTGACAAGAACATGCGAGTACGGAAGAGGATACGCCGCTT
>Ga0315312_1000229_pt1 | contig 82993 bp, 85 predicted proteins | sample TDP7_MG_FD_203629 | JGI IMG/M metagenome (GOLD analysis project Ga0315312, IMG submission 203629) | Freshwater sediment microbial communities from Lake Towuti, South Sulawesi, Indonesia - TDP7 | ecosystem: Environmental > Aquatic > Freshwater > Lake > Sediment | place: Indonesia: South Sulawesi...
TGGTTTATAGGGATTCTGAAAGTATAAAAAGAAGAAGTTGGCTTTAGCTAGTTAACAAATGGATGAAGGAGAAAAAGTTGGAGTTAAGTCGTCAAAGAATGCGGGAGCACACACTCGAGCAATTCAAACATATTAGAACATGCATATTAGCTAGGGAGCTTTGTCTGCTTGTGCGCACCAACAGGGTGGCATTCAATACAGAAGACGCCCGTGAACATTGCACATTTATCGCCAAACTATGCAGCGAGGCAGGTTGTAAAGAGCAAAGTGACCTATGCAGCAAAGCCGCTGAAGCGGTTCTAACAAGTGAAGAGAAATACCTTGAACTTTGTGAGCAGAGTTGTACGAAGTGTGGCGAATCTAGGAGAACCCCGCCGAGACCCGCGCCAGAAAGAACAGCATATGTTGCTTAACACTCTTCGCAACGAAGATGACTGTCAAGCGCGCGCAGCGAACAACCATGAGATCCCAAAGATCCTGTAGAAAAAAATATATTTTTTGTGCGGGCGGAATAGTCTCTCCCTTAAGAATTGTCTGAGTGCGAGCGCGATTAGGCTTCCGTAATACCTCAAGACCTACCCCCTACCCTCTAGGTTTTCTGCATTGAATCTCTAGTAGGCTCCGGGAAGGCGACCTCCACAGAAATTGTTTATGTCTATCCAATGTCTATGTTTGATTATGCATCTTTGGAAGGTCAGGCGTTATCAGATCTGTGTCATTCTTTGGTTGACTGGGATCGTGATTTCGGTTACGTTTGCTCAATGGTTGCATGAGCTTGGCCATATAGTAGTGGCTTTGGTTGCTGGGGCGCCTGTGGTTATGGCGAACCATATGATGGTTGCTGTTATATTTCCTTGGCTGACTATGAAGGCTAAGCGCACTGAAGCTCCGTTGAGAACGGCTAGACCCGGACGGTTTTGGCTCTGCTTGTTTTAATCTGCACTAGGCGCGTCTTCTATGCCTTTCTCTGTGATCATGAAGTATTCTTTCGACTCTGGAATGTACAGTGAGTGGATGGCCATAGCCAGTCTAGTACACTTTCTACTCTTTCTTATGTACACTCTATGGGTACAGTGGGCATGTTCTTTAAGGAGAGGGCGGACCCGAGAGAAACCGAGTTAAAGCCTCGCTTAATTCTTATTTAAGAGTTAAACGCTGCAAAAGAAGGTTAGAAAAAGCTTCTTTCGTAATTTACTTCCAAGTAAACGAGTAAAAAATTTACTTGTTAACTTCAGCCTTTTAAGGATGCAAGTTAAAAGTTAACGCGTGCAGTTGAGGTAGAAGAGATTTGATCGACTGGGTAGAGGTAGACCAACTTCTGCACGAGGGCTATCACCCCTACAGCTTCAGATCAGGAAAAGGCGAATATATGTGCCTCAAGAAAGGAGGTGCCACTAGAGGAATCGGCCGCTTCAACCAACGAGACTGGGACACACTTCAAGCGAGGTACGCCATCATAATGGAAGAAAGGTCACAGGAGAAGCCGCCCAAGGCTCCCAAAAACCAGAGAACCATTGAAAAAGAGGAAGAAACAAAGAGGAGTGGGGCTCCAGTCGAATCGAGCCAGCACGTAAGGCTAGACGACCTTCTCCTCAGCGCTGGACGCGATTGGCAAACGAGTATGCAGATGCGAGAGATATTTGAGATGCTGGAGAAAAAGTGGACCCCCAGCCAAATCGTTGCATCAGGACGCAATCCCTTCCTTGTTGAAGCATGCGCCAAGAAACACGCCGAGTTAATGACCTTGGAAAGCAAGCTGCCAGAAACAGCGCCCACGCCACTTCAAGATCAGCTAGAGCAGCAGATGGGTAGCTCGCGCCGCCAAGTGGAAGAAATAGGAACGGCTCAAACAAAACTGGAGGAGACTTCAACAAGGCTTATGGAAATGCTAAAACCCGTTTTGTTTCAAGGTAAACTGAGAATGAACCAATGCCGATACTTCAAAGACGACCTCTGCACCCTAGAACACGACCCAAACCTGGTGAAGGATGCGCCCATTGACGCCGTCGAGGAGAAGGACACATGGGGCAGGATTCACCTCCACGTGAAACCCACACCCTTATGGTGCGCATGCTGCCCACACTATTCCATGTAGCATAGATGTGCTAATTTTGGCACTTTGGCTTCAGGTTTTCAAGATTCACATTGGTTCTCGATTTTACCATAGAAGTCTTAATTCTGATAGTTTGCGACACCCAGATGTTTTTCAAGAGCATGCTTTTTTGCTGGCATAACATGAAGTGGACATAGCTTTCTGTTGATCCAACAACCAACTATTAATCATGGCGTGGCCGTAGGCAAGAGCAGTTTTCTCTTGGATTTTATCCTCAACCTCAAAGATGACTTTATAGTGAGTTGTTCTCCACTCATCCCCTCGCCTGACGCCCAAGCCTCCTCCAACGGTTACTTTACGCGGGTACTCAGAATGATCCGTTTGAAAGTATGTTTCACTGAATGGTAAGCAAAGTTTCCTATAGTCTTCTAACGAATTAGCAAAAGCTGCAAGAGCTGCGACCTTATCGTATTTTCCTTCATGGGTTGCCTGGATTATTTCTAGGGCGATTTTCCCATAGATTTCCGATACGACTTGGCACATGTCGCCTGGATCAAACTGTTTCAGGATTGGACGAAGAGTTTCTTCAATAAATCTGGATTTATTTTCAACCTTGTTGAGGGCACTGTACACAAAATCGTCAACACTTATTTTCAGAGGTTTATGACCACCCTCTTCCTTGGGTCTCCCACCCAAAGCCATAGTTTCATGCCCACGATTCTTTAACTATCCATTTTTTCCGTTTATAAGACTTGGCATAAGACAAAACGAGGTTACAATTTGCCTGCCAAAGAACAACGCAAAGTAATGAAACATGGCACATCTGGCGTAGTGGCGATTCCAAAAGCCTACAGAGACTACCACAAATTAGACCCTGGGAGCATCGTGACCGTTCTATACGATTCGCTGCTTCTAATCGTTCCAAAGGGCCGAGAGAACCTTCTCCAAGAGAAGGCTGAGTTAATCGACCAACTTTTAGGTCAATCAAAACCGGAGGCACGGAGCTGAAACCGTGAACTGGTCACGCTTTCTTGGAGCGTAAGAAGATAAATGACGGATGCCGAAGCACCCGCCCCAATAGAGAAAACGTTGTCGACAACAAATAAACCTTATTCCAAGGTTTTTACAACTGAGCCAAAGATACGTCGCCATCCGTCTGACTCGATGCCTACTAGGAAACGAGCCGCCTACATTATGGAACTGCTTTTCCAAAACAATTTCATTAAAGAAGCCCCATACGAGACCATCTACTGCTTCATAGCCAAGAAAGCAGACTTCATAGGGCTCGACGAAAGAACAATAACACGATATATCGGTCGGCCCAGACAAACCCTGCATCAGAGCGAGAACCCTAGAACAAGCCTAAGGATAACATATCCCAAGACTGGAACAACCATTGCGAAAGAGTACTCCGCTGTCAAGACACTTCCACAAAAACTGGGAGTATGCCAAAAACTAGGATACATGCAGTTTGATTATCGTAATGGATTAGCCTTCCTTGTTTTGAATCATAGGAGTGTTCCTTTACCTTATCACGTGAAAGAGGCGCTTTTTGATTCCGAGAAGAGTGAAGCCTTAGAACGTTTCAAAGAAGATTTGTGTGTGAGTCCTATAGGCTCTGCGAGCAAGAGCAGAGAGGCTGACATAGAGACCGTTGTGATAGAAAGAAGAGAGAGAAGAGACTCTAAGCAGCACACACAAATCTGCTCCAAAGATTTGGGGACTAGTCTCACTCTTTCGCCTCTGGAAAAGCTTGTTTTGAAGGCTTGCCGAGAAGGTGTTCGCCGTGAAGTATGAGAGACTCGTCAGCGAGGTTAACGCTGTTCTCCGTGAGTACGATGTAGCCTTGACGTTGCGGCAGCTATTCTATCAACTGGTGTCACGACATGTTTTTGCCAATACCGAGAGCAACTATAAGCACCTGAGCCGGGTCCTAGTTAAAGCAAGGGAACAGGAAGACGTTGACGCTACAAGAATGGAGGACCGCAGCAGACAAGTCCTGGGTCAAGGCGACTGGGGCTACGAAAGCCCCGAGAGCTTTCTTTCAAACGTTGAACGTGGGCTGAAGGAAGCGTGGAAACGATTTTCACTAACATTATGGGAAGATCAACCCCTCCAAGTTCTGGTTGCGCTGGAGAAGGATGCTCTCAGTAGACTAGTCTCAGCTGTTGCCGGAGACTTTAGGGTGAAGACTTTTCCAACGCGCGGCTATGGCAGCTACACCTATGTCAATGAAATAGCTCAAGAATGCCATGGCTCCAAGCCTATTGTCCTTCTCTACTTGGGCGACTACGATCCTTCCGGACTAGATATTCAACGTGACCTAGAACGCAGGCTTAAACGCTACGGTGCAGAAGACTTTGAAATCGATCGCGTCGCCCTTACGCTCGAGCAGATCCAAAGTTATCAGTTGCCCCCAATTCCCGCTAAAACAAGCGATCCACGACTGGCACGTTTCATAGCGGATACTGGTGGATCAGACGTCGTAGAGCTCGACGCCCTGCCACCAAACATCCTCCAAGATGTGGTGAGAAACACCATCCTACACCATATTGACATGGAAAAATGGAACGCCCGAGTCGAGCACATTCACGAGGAAAAGGAAAAACTTCGCCAAAAACTGGAGGCTCTAGAGATCAAATGGTGACTGAGGGAGAGGCTGGCTTCCACAACGAGAAACCTTCATTTCCAACTGCAACGCATACTTGGCTAAAGCCGGTTAACCACGAGGAAGCGGGAGAACACAAACTGCCCCGCCGGCGCCAGCCCCCTAAACAAGCTAATACTACGAGTATACCGCTGGCATGTCCTCAGTGCAACAGTAAAAGAATCTGGAAGGACGGCTTAAGATATGAGCGTTGTGAAAGCAGAGAACCTATTCAGCGCTATCTATGCAGAGACTGTGGCTTTCGCTTCAGCGAGTCTACTGCGCACCTGAAGGTAAAGGTCCACATCGCCGCTCAAGTCTTTAAACAGTTTAATTCTGGAGAGGACTTTCCTAAGGCGGATATCTTTCAAAGTGGTTTCTCCATTCAGCCAGCGCCTCAGAATCTTGCGTTCGAGAGGCGTGAAAATGTAGGTTCTCATTTTTCATCTAAAGTGACTAATACAGAGAAAGGGTTAAATAGTTTTCGTGACTATAATAGAGATTGCCGAGTGTGCGTCTCAGCAGGCGAGGCGAAAAACTTGGCCGTCAGCGAAACCCGACAAGAGAAGGCTGCGGGGGCCACAAAGCTAGCAGAAGCGGACATCAAAGGCAAAATCATTCAATTTGCGTGGAAATTAAAAAAGGAAGGTTACGCAGAATCCACAATCAAAACATACGTCGGCGCAATTGAAACACTGGTAAGAAAAGGGACAAACATTCTCGATCCAGAAGACGTTAAAGACATCATTGCAAAGCAGAATTGGAATGAAAAATCAAAGTTTAACTACGTCAATTTCTACGATGCTTTTTCGAAAATTATGGGCATTGAATGGAAAAAGCCAAAGTATAGACCAGCTGAAAAGCTACCCTTCATTCCCTCGGAGAAAAACATCGACCAACTAATTTACGGCGCTGGCAGAAAAATGGGCGCATTGTTGCAATTAATAAAAGAAACAGCGATGAGAATCGGAGAAGCGCTCCAACTCCAGTGGAGCAATATCGATTCAGAAAACAACAGAATTGTCCTCAACAACCCAGAGAAAGGAGGAAGCCCACGAGTCTTCAAAACGTCTTCGGAACTAATGTCAAGGATCATGAGGTTGCCAAAGAAATCGGAGAAAGTCTTTGGTAATGCATCTAGACACAGCTACGAAGCACAACTCCTACGCCTCAGAAAACGCCTGGCTAACCAACTGAACCAGGCAATGCTTATGAAAATAACCTTTCATACCTTAAGACATTGGAAAGCAACTATGCAGTATCATCGCACCAAAGACATTCTCTACGTCATGAGATTCCTCGGACACAGAAACATCAAAAACACCTTAATCTACACACAACTCATCGAATTCGAAGCTGAGGACCAATACCACGTTAAGGTTGCAAGAACGCTCAAAGAAGCCTGTGAACTTGTAAAGGCAGGATTCGAATACGTCACCGATTTGGATGAAGCAAAAATCTTCAGAAAACGCAGATAAGAGGCGAAACAAAAATCCCGAAAAGCATACGAAAAGGTTTTTAGTTGCGTCTCTACAACTGAAACAAGCAAAACAAGTAAAATATTCGAATATGTGTTTGAGAGGTGTAAATGAAGCATGTCGGTGTTTGCGGCGCCAGGAGCATACGACCGCGCCATAACAGTGTTCTCACCCGACGGGCGACTGTTCCAAGTTGAATACGCCCTTGAGACGGTTAACCGTGGAGCAACAATATTAGGGATAGCGTCCTCTGAAGGAATAGTGTTAGGAGCCGAGGAGAAACTCGAATCCAAGCTGCAGGATCAAAACTTCATTTGGAAAATGTTCGAGGTAGATGATCACTTGGGCGCTGTTGTGGTTGGTTTAGGCTCAGACGCTCGCATATTGATTGACCAAGCTAGAATCTATGCACAGAGCAACAGACTCATGTACGACGAACCCATAGACGTGGAAATAGTCGCCAAGAGAGTGGGCGACATAAAACAACTATACACACAGCACGCTGGTGTGAGACCCTTCGGTGTCTCGATAATATTCGGAGGCATAGACAAAACAGGCAGCAGACTCTTTTTAACAGACCCAAGTGGCTCAATAAGAGGTTGGAAAGCCGTGGCAGTGGGCATCGGACGAGAAACAGTTGAGGGCATACTCAAGACAGACTACAGCGAAAACTTAGACCTCGACGCTGCAACCAAACTAACCATAAAAGCACTTGCCAAAGCGCAGGAGGCGAGAGGCGAGCCACCCAGAGTCAAAATCGCTGTTATACCCGCCGTCACCAAAAAAATGAAGATGCTCAGCGACGAAGAAATTGAGAACCACCGGAGGAGCATTGAAGGCAGTGGAGCCAAATGAGTCAGCAGCGCTACACGATTGCACGCCTAACCCATGAAGGCGAACACTTCGAAATACTCGTCAAACCAGACCCAGCGCTTTCTTTCCGTCTCGGAAAAGGCACAGCGTTGTCTGAGGCACTGGTAAGCGACACCATCTACAGCGACGCCAACAAGGGAACAAAACCGTCTGAAGACAAACTGCGAAAAGCCTTCGGCACAACCGACACACTCAAAATCGCCGAAACCATACTCAGAAGAGGAATGCTCCAATTAACCACTGAACAGAGGAAACAGATGACTGAAAACAGGCGGAGACAAATCATAGATTTTATCTCCAGACACTGCGTTGATCCAAAAACCAACCTGCCTCATCCCCCTTTACGCATACAACAAGCCATGGAACAGGTTCACTATCCCATTGACCCGTTCAAAGAGACTGAAGAACAAGCAAAAGACATCATAAAACTGCTGAGACCAATTCTTCCATTAAAAATGGAGCAAGTACTCGTCAACGTTAGCATACCACCCCAATACGCCAGCAAAGCCTACGGTTCAGTCAAGGGATTCGGCACCATAAAACGAGAAGAGTGGCGCGCCGACGGCTCATGGTTTGCAATCGTGGAAATGCCTGCAGGACTCTACGGTCCCTTTCTAGAAAAACTCGGAGAACTAACCCACGGCACCGCAGAAGCAAAAATTGGTTAAAAAAAATGTTTAGGAGGATGAAAAAATGCCTGTTTTTTATGAGAGGAGACAAGTTGTAACGCCAGGCGATTTGCTGGCAGAAAACGACTATTTCGCTGGAGAAAACACCCACAAAGAAAACAATAGAATCTACGCTACTCGCGTGGGACTCGTCAACTACGAAGACAAACGAGTCTATGTAGTGGCATTGAAGTCATTCTACGCGCCCATGGTTGGAGACACCATCATAGGGAAGGTGGTTGAAGTAACCCTTGGAGGTTGGGTGGTTGACATTAGAGCGCCTTACCTAGCCATGCTAAGAGCCTCAGACGCTCTCGAAAGACCCTTCAAACCACAGAAAGACGACTTGCCCTCACTGTTTGATGTAGGCGACATGCTCATCGCCAAAATAGTGGCATGCGACAGAACACGCGACCCACTCTTAACTATCCTTGAGCGAGGACTCGGAAAAATCACTAGAGGGCAACTCATAGAAATCACGCCCACAAAGATTCCACGTGTGATTGGAAAGCAAGGCTCGATGGTAAGCATGATAAAACAAGAAACGGGCTGCCTAATCACTATAGGTCAGAACGGAAGAATCCTCATAAGTGGCAAATCGCCTGAAGACGAGCGTTTGGCTGTCATGGCCATTCGCAAAATCGAGCAAGAAGCTCACACGACTGGATTAACCGACCGTGTGACCGAGATGTTGAGGAAAGAGAAAGGAGAAAAGGAGGTTGTTAAAAATGTCACAGAAGAAACCTGAAAAACTGATTGACGAAAACGATGTCCGATTAGACGGGAGAAAACTCAACGAGATGCGACCCATAAAAATTGAAGTTGGCGTTCTAGGCAACGCCGACGGTTCAGCCTATATTGAACAGGGAAAGAACAAGATTCTAGCAGCGGTTTATGGACCAAAAGAGGTTCATCCCAAACACTTGGCTCTGCCCGACCGAGCGGTTTTGCGCTGTCGCTACCACATGGCGCCGTTCTCCGTTCAGGAAAGAAAGTCGCCGGCACCGTCGAGGAGAGAGCTGGAACTGTCAAAGGTTATCCGTGAGTGTTTGGAGCCGTCGATTTTCACCGAGTATTATCCACGAACCTCAATCGACCTGTTCATCGAAGTCTTACAGGCGGACGGAGGAACACGATGCGCCGGCATCACTGTCGCGTCGGTGGCGTTGGCAGATGCAGGCATACCCATGCGAGACCTGGTGAGCGCGTCTGCAGCTGGCAAAGTTGAGGGTTGCCTTGTGTTAGATTTGACTGACGTTGAAGACAAGGCAGGAGAGGCAGACATGCCCTTAGCTTACATGCCCAGTGCGAACGCTATAACACTGCTTCAAATGGATGGGATGCTGACCGGCGAGGAGTTTGAGCAGGTTGTTAACCTAGCCTTAGAAGGTTGCAAACAGGCAGGTCAAATCCAGAAGGAAGCCTTAAGGGCGAAGTATGTGGTTGCGAAAGAGGTTGAAACTGAAAAAGAAGAGGCGGAGGAAGGTGAAGAGTAATGTCTTCTATAATGGCTTCGAGAGTTAGACAAAAGCGAGTCGCCCAGTTGATTTCACATGGTAAAAGACTCGACGGACGAGGTTTAACTGACTACCGCGAGGTGCAGGTTGAGGCTGGACTCATCGAACGTGCTGAGGGCTCGGCTCGCGTGCGTTTAGGCAAGACCGAGGTGTTGGTTGGGGTTAAATTTGAGATGGGTGAACCCTTCCCTGACACACCTAACGAAGGGGTCTTGACTGTCAACGCTGAGTTGGTGCCTTTAGCTTCGCCCACGTTTGAGCCTGGACCGCCCGACGAAAACTCTATCGAACTCGCAAGGGTTGTTGACCGAGGCATCAGAGAGTCTAAGGCTATAGCTACAGAAGAGCTTTGCATCGAGCCTGGAAAGAAGGTTTTTGTTGTTTTTGTAGATGTCTATGTGCTCAATCACGATGGAAACCTCATTGACGCCTCTTGTTTGGCGGCTTTAGCGGCGTTGCTCAACACAAAAATGTTCAACTACGAAGTGAAAGAGGGTGAGGTCAAAATCCAGCCTGGATATAAGCCTCTGCCTCTGCGCAACTATCCTGTAGCTGTGACTTTTGCCAAAATCAACGACAAGTTGGTGGTTGACCCGTGGCTCGAAGAGGAACAGGTGATGGACGCTAGACTTACGATGACCGTGGAAAAAGACGGAAAAATCTGCGCCATACAGAAGGGAGGCTACGGCTACTTCACAGCAGAACAAGTGTTTGAAGCCAGCAAAATAGCTCAACAGAAGGCTGATGAACAGCGCAAGCTCGTGGTGAAAGAGTAAAAATGGGGCGAAGACGAACAAAGAAGGTAGGTTCAACCAGAGGCTTAGAAGCCCGTTACGGCGCTACTGTGCGGAAACGATACATAGAAGCGATTTCGGGACTGAAGAAGGCGCACAGGTGTCCTCAGTGCGGCTCTGAATCGGTTAGGCGCCAGAGCGTAGGTGTTTGGAAGTGCAGAAAATGCGGTTCAGTCTTCACAGGCGGCGCCTACACGCCTGTCACAAAACTGGGAGTCGTAGCCAAAAGAGCGGCAAAAGGGTTGCCGCCAGAAGCCGTTGCAGTTGAAGAAGAAGGCGAATGAAAGCCTCTTCTTTCCATTCTTTTGGCACAGCATTTTGATTGAAACTGATTCGAACTTAAAATTCTATAATCATCTCCAAAAGCTTCAATAACAATTCAAGTTGAGCAACTATTTGCCCATTTTTTGCCATGCCCGATGGAAGAGGTACAAGCTATATAGGAACGCCAAGCAAGCGGCAAGATGAGCGAGTGCCCAGAGCATGGTAACTTCTAAGAGTTCGCTGACTTCAGCTAACACCATTAAAAAGGGCACAATGTACAATGACTTCCAGACTTTTCTGAAGACGCCACCCTTAAAGAATTTGGTGAGACGCAGAGCCATGAACAACGTAAAAATAGCCACGAGCAAAGTCAAAATGGAAAACAGGGTCTCTAACAAGCTTGTGGCATCCATCGGCACATCTTTTCCCTCTCCATCTCTCTAAAAGTGTCAACATTTATCAGTTTAGGAGACATTCGATTCCGAATAAGTGAATTAGGTACTCATTCATTGTGTTATTTCTTCAGCATCTGCAAATAAATGTAAACGCCATATGCTAAAATGCCAAGTCCGAAAAGCCAACTAGCGTGATGCAATGTTTCCAGCTCCTCAGTTTTATCCATAAAATTCTCAAGAATGCTCGAAATATTCCCTAACAAAAAGAATACACTTGACACGAGCACTGGCATCCAAAGAGTCTTTCTGACACCCTTAATACGCATTGTTTTGAGCGTATAAAGGCTAAAAATCACCAGTAAAAGGGTAACAAACGAACACACCACATCAATTACAATCATCAACCAAGACAAAAGCTAAACCCCTCTTTTTTTTAAGGGATACAAATAAAAGGTTTATCTCGATTTGGGAACCCTCAGACAACGCTCACATGGAAAGATAAGTTAGTTTGCGAGGGAGAGCTCATTCGTTCAAGAATTTTCGGAACAATATATTTAAATACTTAAATATGTTTAGCCTGCATCTCAAGCTGGTTCACTAAATGGCTTCAACAGTTAAAATGGAAAGGGGAAGACTTGCTCGATTGATTGAGTCTGGAAGGTGTCCAGCTGTGGAGGCGCCCAAATACGCTAGCGAACTTAAGCGTTTAGCCCAGGAGATTGCCGACGTCGAAGCGATTGATAAGCAGAGCAGGTTTTTCAAGTCTCTGGCTGATGAAACAAGGCTTAGGATTCTGAAGCTTCTTGAAGTTAGGGAGATGTGTGTCTGTGAAGTTATGGTTGCACTTGATTTGACTCAACCAACGGCATCTCACCACTTAGGGTTATTGGAGAACGCAGGGTTTGTTAAGGGCAGGAAAGAGGGAAAGTGGGTCTTCTACAGAGTGGCTGATCCGGACTTAATCGAGAAGATGCACCGAATGAACCTTTTATGACAAGTTCGAAACATGAAAGGAGAGGCGAGAAAAGAATTGGCAAAGCAAAAGGAAGTTTCGCTTGGACTGTTTGAAAAATATCTAACTTTATGGATTGCCATCTGCATCATTATAGGCTTGTTGCTAGGAAGATTCTTACCCGACTTTGGCAGGTTTTTGGATTCCTTGAAGTTAAGTAAAATATCGATTCCCACTGGAATATGTCTCTTCTTCATGATGTATCCCACCGTTATTGAGATTAGATTCAGCGACGTGGTGAAGGCGACTAAAAGCCCTAGACCGTTGCTGCTCACCATAATTGCCAACTGGATCATAGCGCCGCCTCTCATGACTCTTTTAGCCAACGTGATACTCGCTGGGCATCAGGATTTCATTGCTGGAGTTGTTCTTCTGGGGATTTCACCTTGCACAGCCATGGTCCTCTGGTGGATTATGCTGGCTCGTGGCAATCTTGGGCAAGGCCTAGTAAACACGGCTATCAATGCATTGTTGATGGTTGCCCTTTACGCACCGTTGGCGGCGTTTTATTTGGGTGTGAGCAGCATACCTGTTCCCTGGGACCTCATTGCTTACAGTGTGCTTTTCTTCATTGCTTTACCAGTCAGCCTAGCCGCCCTATCACGGAGAGAAACCATCAAAAGAAAAGGCGAAGAATGGTTCAAAAAGTCGCTTGTGCCCAACACCCGCAAGGTCTCTATCATCGCTTTGTTAATCACGCTGATTGTCATGTTCTCGCTAGAAGGTGAGCTAATCCTCACCCGTCCGTTAACGGTAGCGTTGATTGCTGCTCCACTTCTGATTCATTATGCCATGATGATTGCCCTAACCTATGGCACATCGTACATGATGAACCTTGACTATGAAAGCTCCATCTGTAACACACTTATAGGTTCAAGCAGCCATTTCGAAGTTGCTATCGCCACTGCAACAACGCTCTACGGACTCACTGGTCCAATGTCAGGTGCCGCATTAGCCACTGTCATTGGTCCTCTGATGGAAGTTCCCCTTATGCTATCTCTCACAAAGCTCGGCTTAAAGACAAGAAGATACTTTCCACGAAATAGGCTTCAAAGTTAAGAACAAGTTGAGAGTAACTTTTAGTCATGGATGCAACTAAAAAGATTCTGTTGACCACGTCTCGCAGCCCAACGCCTAAGATACGAACCTTCTGCAACGACCTCACGCGGGTAATACCCAGCATTGCGCGTGTTAACCGCGGAAAGATGAGCATGAATGAGGTGGCTGAAAAAGCCTTAGAATACGGCGCAGACCGCGTCATTATTGTTGACCGTTGGCAGGGTGGACCCGGCAAAATCGAGTTCTTTCACATAGGCACAGTTGGTTTGGTTTCTTTTCCTCCCATCCTCTATGTTGCTGGCATACGGTTGCAGAGAGAGTTTGCGCCTACGAGATTGAAGCCAGTTCATTCATTAGTCATAACACAATCAGTCGACAATTCTATAGAAATAGTTGACTCTCTGTCCAAATTCTTTAACGCTCCAGTTTTGCTTGAAAAAGAAGAGTTATCTAAAAATCAAGTCGCTATGCACATTTCACACGACGCAACTCGACGAGTTCAAATAACTTTTATGCTGCTTCCACAAAAGGTGGAGATTGGTCCCAGAATAACTCTTGGGCGAGTGGAGTGGGAACAAACCAAATGAGTGCCAGAGCGAGCGTCCGCTTAAAGTTTCAATCAAAGGAGCAGTTGGAATCCGTATTTAAGGCGTTAGAGCCTGAAACACGAACCTCATTAACGAAGCGCTCAAAAGTAAGAATGAAGAAAGAAGATGACTTCCTAAGTTTGACCCTTGAAGCCACTGACACCTCAGCGTTGAGAGCCGCCATAAACTCCTACCTACACTGGATACTCCTAACAAGAAACATCATAGAATCGCTGGAAACACTCTGATTCATGATGACCTGCAGAAAACCGCTGATGGCAAAACAAAGCCAGAGAACAAACCTGATTACCTAGCCTTTAAGGACTCATTAGAGTCTATTCGAAAGAAAAAAGGGGATGTGGGGTTTTTGGCTATCTATTCTATCCCTACCTTGTCGATCAGGTAATATCGTTTGTAGGTTTGGGCGTCCCATGCTAAGGCTACGCAGAAGTCGAGTTGTGTGTCAACTGCCGTTGTGATTAGGCGTAGTTCGCTGTCGTAGTGTCTTATTATGATGTCTCTGCCGCAAACTTGCATGTAGGTGGCGTTTCTTATTCCATAGTCTTTATCGGGCGTTATGAATTGGAAGAGTGTGTGGGCGGTGTTGATTTTGAGTATTGTATCTCTGCCGTATGTGTCCTCGAATATGTAGTTCCATGAGAAGATTGTTATTTTTATTAGATGGGTGGTTTCTTTGTTTCCAACCATGTCGGTGCTGTTGTATGCCATTGTGTATGTTCCGTCGGTAAGCCAGTTTAGGCAGATAGGTGTTGTTTGAACTTGGTGTCCGCCGAGGGTTGTTGTGTAGACTTTCCAGTCGCTGTCGTATGTATTGTTATAGATTCTATATGCAAATGATTGGACGCCTGAACCAGTGTCAGTTGCTTGGAGTGTGAAGTTGTTGTTTGGTGTCACGTAGATGCATGTGTCTGTTGCGTATTTGGGTTCGTCTATGGTTAGGCTTGTTTTGGGAGGGGTGTTATCCAGAATAACTGTGGTGGTTTTGGTTGTTTCGATGTTGCCTGCGTTGTCTGTGCTGTTGTAGTCGATGAAGTAGGTACCGTCGTACAGCTCGGTAAGGTAGAATGAACCAGTGTAGGTTATCCATCCGGTGTCGTAGTTTTGATTACGAACTCTGTAGGCGGTTGTTGCGATGCCTGAGTTTACTTCGTAGTAGTCTGCTGCTGTTAGTGTGAATGGGGTGTTGGAATTGACGAAGGTGCTTCCTGTGCCATTGATGTATTGGGGAGAGCCTATGAGAAGAGTTGTCTCTGGCGGCGTTAGGTCGGCTATTCCTGATATGGCTACTGTAACCTCTTCGCCTGATTCTGGCACGTCTGCGCCGTAGAGTTGGATGATCCATTCTCCTGGTTCAGGGTTTGCTATGATGTATGTTTCGGTTGTGCCTTCGATTATGTGGGTGACATCGGGGTCGGTTGTTTCTCGAGTGATTATTCTGCCTGAAGGGGCAATAAGAGTCATGACTACGTCGCTACCTTTCCATTTGCTTGTGAACGTTGCTTGAGCAACACTTTGAGAGATAGTTGCCGTGGTTGTTGTCGTGGTTGTTTCTGCCACCGTATAACTCGAAGGCGGGACGACTATTATTGCTGTGGGAGGACTTGGATAGATGTTCTGTGCGCGTCCGTCGTTACCCGGTACATAATAGCCGACGCCGCCCAATCCGACCGAACCGATCTGAAATGTGTTGTTTTCGTATGGAATTGAATTGTATGACCTGCAAGGTACTTCTATGCCGAAGGAGTTGCCTCCGTTTCCTCCACAATATCCGTATCCTCCTGTTCCTCCTTGTCCTGTAGAGATAGTGTTTCCTCGGATTGTAGGCCAACCATTTTCTACGAGAATGCCTATGCTATCGCCGCCAGCACCACCGTCACCCATTGCACCTCCGTCTCCCCCGTCGTCACCGTTGCCTCCACCTCCGCCTGAACCAGCATGAATAATGTTGTTAGTGATGCGAAGATTTTTGTTGCATTTTATGACCTCGATGGCAATGGAATCTGTTCCAGGCAATCCTTCTCTGATGCGGTCATAGTAGAAATTTGGTCCTGTCCCAAGAAATACGTCAAGGCGAATGGGACCATGTTCAGGCACCTCAGGATGACCTTGAAACCATCCTGGAGTCCAAGGACGATATAGGTAGAGTTCTCCATCTGGTCCACGCAGAACCTGCTCAAAGTTCTCAAACCCCTCATCAAAGAGCATAATGGTCTCTCTAAGTATCTCCCATCCTTCAAGATGATGCACCTGCGGAGCAAACATGTTCGTCCAACAGGTCATCCATCGTCCCATGATTATTTCTTTATTGTATTCCAAGAAATAGTACGGTGAGATGTTGGGCTCGTTGCTTGGATCATGCAGTTTTGGAAGATAGACTCTCACCTCGTCGTGATACCGCGTCACTAATACGTCATCATCATATACTGGCTCTTGGTAGGTCGAGAGATCAGAAATTAGGAGTGTACAAGTTACATCGTCTTGCACCTCTATTCTGTCTGTCCATAGCCAGACTTCATTGACATCATGCTGGCCGTAATTAGTGATGTAGAAACCTTCTCCTGCAACTGATTTCCTACTACCGGCTGGCCATGGAGAATACGAAGCAACAGCAACTCCGTCAATGGTGAGTGGGTAATTCTGTTGCTCTACTCTTACCATGGTCTCAGAATTGCCGTAGATCACGCTTGCTAAGTGTGAGGTCCGAGTCCACCCCTGCACTGTGCTATCACCCGACCTATACGCTACGAAGCCGCCGTACAAGCTCATGTCATCCAACAACTCGACCGTGAAATCTCCGCAAGAATAGTAACCTCCTGAAAGGTACAGGTCAAAACGCCGACCCGACCCATCCGTTTGCTGCGCCTTCGCAACTGCATTCCGCAGAGTCTGGAAAGGATGCTCCATTGTGCCCGCATCTGGGTGAGAGTCGTCGCCCCATGTAGGCGAGACGAAGATGGCATGACTTAGGTCTTCGAAAACGGTTACGCGTACGTCATCTGAAGCAGAGTTCCCAGCAGTGTCGGTTACAGTCAATCTGAAGGTGAGAGTTTCTACAACCGAAGGTGCCGTGAACGTCACTGTGGGCGTTTCGCTGCCAGTCATTGCAACCGACGTGAAAGGCTTGTCTGGGAGCGTTTCCACTTGGCTCCAATGGAAGCTCAGCGAGGAGGTTGGGTCCTCAAGATCGAAACTGGTTGAACCGTCCAGAGTGACAATATCACCAAAGCTAACAAACTTGTCCTCTCCAGCATCAACAACAGGAGGACGGTCAGGTGCAAGTTTTATCAGCCAGAAATCGTAGCCACCAGCACCAAAAGAGTCTGTGTAACCAACTATCGCGTATCCTCCGTCAACAGTCTGAGCTAAAAACCATCCCATGTCTTCGTTTGTTCCTCCGTATGTTCTATTCCACTGCATAGTTCCAGACGAATCCGTCTTAACCAACCAAGCATCGTAGCCGCCAGCACCAAAGGAGTTAGTCCAGCCAGACATCGCGAATCCTCCATCATCCGTCTGAACCAAAGACCATGGATCCCCATCATAACCTGCTCCTCCGTATGTTTTGTTCCACTGCATGTTGCCAGCAGAATCGGTCTTAACCAACCAGAAATCGTAGCCGCCAGCACCAAAGGATCTGGTTTCGCCAACTATTGCGTATCCTCCATCATCCGTCTGAACCAAAGAGCACCCCATGTCTTCGTTTGTTCCTCCGTATGTTTTGTTCCACTGCATGTTACCAGCAGAATCGGTCTTAACCAACCAGAAATCGTAGCGGCCAGCACCAAAAGAGTCTGTGTAACCAACTATTGCGTATCCTCCATCATCCGTACAAATCATCCAAATCGGAACGTCGTCTCCTGTTCCTCCGTATGTTTTGTCCCATTCTGTTACAGGTGTTCCATCGGGTTCCGCCGACACTACGTTAAATGCCACGCTTGAAACGCTCAAAAGAAACACTATAAGCATCGTTGCAGCTTTTCTAACAGCCTTTTCAGGCATTTTCCATTCTCCCTCAATTATGTTCCAGCGCCTACTCATGACGCTGTAGAAAGCATGTCCGTGTAGCTTTCCAGTGTTATATTGTATGCAACATTCAGATAAAACTTGTGAATAAACTCTCTAGAACACAAAAACTACATGCTTCATACTAAACCCGCTTTCAAAATAGAAAGAGCTACAGAAAGCCGATGACCTCCATAGAACCGTTCTTTTCCAGAAATATCCCAAAACGACTCAATCGAAAATCTTATAGTAGCCCGGGAGAGACCCCCCTCTACCCGTCTCTCTGTCTCACTCCCTCTCAACGCCTATTAGGATCCAAATAGAGGGGCTAGGTCAAACGAGCGCACACACACGCAAAACGAAAAAACAACGCAAAAACACTTAATATTAACCCGAACCCATAATGCTCACAACATTACCAGAGGAACACACAATGAGCGACGAAATCTCAAAGCTCCCGCCTCAAGTTCAAGAACGACTACTCAGACTCCAACAACTACAACAAACCCTCCAAACAGTCCTAACACAAAAACAACAACTCGAACTAGAACTCACAGAAACCGAACAAGCACTAACCGAATTAGAGAAAACCGACGAAAACACCGTAATCTACAAGTCCATAGGCTCATTACTAGTTAAGGCAGAAAAAACCAAAGTCACAACAGAACTCAACGAACGCAAAGAACTACTAAACACAAGAATCAGCGTCCTCGGAAAACAAGAAGAACGACTAAGAACCCAAGCCAAAGAATTACAAGCCAAACTCCAACGAGACCTCAGCCCAGTTTCACCCCCGCCTTCCGAACAATAGGTGAAACACTTTTTGGAAGAAATGGGCATACCCGAACTGACACCAGAACAACTAGAAAAACTCTGCGAGATAGGAGAAAAAGCCGCCAGAGAACACGTTCTATCGAAGGTCTCTTCGCGCAAAATCTCGACGCTCAACATATTCATAGACACCGAAGGCACCAAGCCAGTCACAGTCAACATCGACGTAGAAATCGGTCTGTCACCCTTGATGAAAGACTATGACGTTGAAAAATTGGCGAAAGAAGCCACAGAAAAAGCGTTCACGTCAATAAAAGAATATCTAAGTGAACTTACGTGCAAATCAACCAAATAACAAGGCTCCTAGACGAACGAAACACTAAACTCGTTCTTTTACTCTGCCACATCAACGCCGACCCAGACGCTGTCTGCGCAGCATTCGCGTTCTCCCGACTCATACAACGTTTGCGACCTTCATTGATGGTGGAAATCGCAGCGGCACAGGGTCTAAGCCGACTCTCAAAGTTTATGCTGCGTTCGATCCCAGCCAAATTGACAGCGGAACCGCAAATTGAGAATGCAGAAGCCATTGTGCTTTTAGACACCAACACCATTCAGCAACTGGGCGATTGGAGTGAAAGGGTCAAAGCGTCAAAGGCTGCGTTAGTTGTAATCGACCATCACGCGAGTCACCCTGAAACCGAACGTCTAGCCACATTGAGCATAGCAGACGAGAACGCGTCTTCTACCTGCGAAATTGTGTATCGTCTCTTCAAGGAAGCCCAAACAAAGCCCACACAAGAGGAAGCAAAGGCTCTTTTTCTGGGCATTGCCTTCGACACACGCCACTTCGTCTTAGCCAGTTCGGCTACGTTTAAGGCTGTCGCCGACCTAATCGACGTCGGAGTGAAGCCTGAAGAAACCTTATCGCTGTTGTCCTTGCCCATGGACCCATCTGAACGCATAGCCAGACTGAAAGCATCAAAACGAACCAAACTCTTAAAAATCAACAACTGGCTCATCGCGTTCTCACACGTCAGCGCCTATCAAGCTTCAGCAGCACGCGCCCTAATCGCCTTAGGAGCACATGTTGCAGTTGTGGCGGGTCAACAAAATGAAAAGATACAATTAAGCATGCGGTCAAGCCGCGATTTTTTCGAAAAAACCAGGGTGCACTTGGGGAGAGATGTAGCCAAGCCCTTGGGCGAGTACTTACACGGCATGGGCGGTGGACACTCTGTTTCCGCTGGGGTTAATGGTGTAGGAGACGTTGAAGTCAGCCTCAAACGTTGCTTAATAATTCTTAAGGAAAAATTGAAACACGCTTAGGTGAATTGTTTACTTTTGTTGGGCATTTGGAGGAGAACTTTCTCTTCGTCTCTAAGAATGCAATCTAAGACTTTTCTGCCGTCGTGGATTATTTTTCCAGTGATGATGCTTTTTCTTTCCCTGTGTAGTATATATGAAAGAGAAACTTTGACGAAAGCCGCGAGATCTTTTTCGTACAATTTTTCTTCCTTTACCCATTCTAAGATTCCTTCTGGACTTGGCTTTGATTCTCCATGAAAACTGTTTGCAACATATACAAAGAGAAACCACTTTGAACCCTTAGCCTTATTTATGGTTGTAATTATCCCAGCCAATTTTGGTTCAATGTCTAACCCTCTTTCTTCCTTAACTTCTCTAATACATGACTCCAAGGGTTCTTCAAAGAACTCGGTTTTTCCACCAACACCTGTCCATCTACCTTTCATTGGCTCCTTGTCTCGACGCAACAACAACACTTTTCCGTCTTTTCTAATGAAACAAACATCTCCAATCGTGGTTTTTCGGACCAAACAGAACCCCCAAATGCCTAACATAGCAATCTTGCTACGAGAGTTTCTAAGATTTTTCCTCACGACGGCCGACGCTGTCAAAAATAATTTTGTAACCATTTTTGAGTAGCTACTCTTAAGTTGGTGTCAATGGCTCTCTGCCAGATGAGGCGGCGACACAAAATCAATGGCAATAATTGAGACAGAAAACCTAACGTACACTTATCCAGGTGCCACAAAACCGTCCATAAGAGACGTGTCCCTAACCATCGAAAAAGGAGAATTCGTGATTTTAACAGGCCCGAGCGGATGCGGCAAAACCACCCTGTGCCGCTGCTTCAACGGTTTAATTCCTCACTTCTACGCTGGGCAACTCGAAGGAGAACTGACTGTGGCTAGGCTCAAAGTGGCCGAGCGCCCGATTTATGAAATGGCTCAACGGGTTGGACTCGTGTTCCAAAATCCAGAGAACCAACTCTTTGCATTGTCGGTGGAGAAAGATGTGGCTTTTGGACTTGAAAACATAGGCGTGCCCCGAGACGAAATGAGAAAGCGGGTTGACTGGGCTCTTCAAACGACAGGCATTCAAGAGTTGCGAGAGAGAGCGCCACACGAACTCTCAGGGGGGCAGCAACAACGAGTAGCCATCGCCTGTGTGTTAGCCATGCAACCAGACATAATGGTTTTCGACGAACCCACATCTTTCCTCGACCCCTTGGGCGCACAGAAAATCTTCGAGGTGATAAACGAGCTAAACAAGAAACTGGGGGTCACGGTTATACTGGTTGAACACCGCTTAGACTTAGCATCGAAATACGCAGACCACGTTGTCATAATGGACGAGGGAAAAATCGTTCTAAACGGCAAACCAAGAGAAATCTTCAACTCAGAAGCAGCCCGACTGATAGGCGTTGGAATTCCAAAGGCAACCCGCCTCTGGCAACTACTACAAGAAAATGGGATACAGTTAGAAGGCGTTCCCACAAGCTCGGAGGAAGCAGCCCGACTCTTGCGAGAGGTGCTGAAGGCGTGATAGAGGTCAAAGACGTTCACTTCACTTATCCCACAGGAGTCGAAGCGCTGAAGGGCGTTTCTCTGAGCATTCGCAATGGCGAATTCGTGGCTATAATGGGACAGAACGGCGCTGGAAAAACAACCCTCGTGAAGCAGTTCAACGGACTGCTCAAGCCAACTAAAGGCGAAGTGCTTGTAGACGGAGTCAGCACACGTGACATAAGCATCGCTCAACTAGCCAGAAAAGTCGGGTTCGTATTCCAAAACCCAGATCATCAACTCTTCAGCGAGACTGTCGAGGAGGAGATAGCCTTCGCGCTCAGAAACTTCGGCTTCAAGGAGAACACACTGAAGAGGCGTGTGACATGGGCGCTCAACCTATTAGGCTTGACAGAGTATCGCAAGACCTCGCCCTTCATGCTTAGCGGTGGAGAACGCAAACGCGTAGCCTTAGCCTCTGTTCTAGCATGGAATCCAAAGGTGATTATACTCGATGAACCCACCATAGGACAAGATCACAGGCAGAAGGAGATACTTCGCCAGTTCATCGTTCAAATGAACGCACAGGGCAAGACCGTGGTAATTGTTACACATGATGTGGAGTTTGTTGCAGAATGCAGTCCACGTGTTGTTTTGATGGCGCAGGGACAAATTGTAGCCGACGGAGACGCCAAAAGAATACTCACTGACCCCGACATTACCTTACGAGCTGCTATTGTTCCGCCGCAGATAACTCAAATCTTTCTCGGCTTAACGGACTTAGGATTGCCTACAAACGTGATTGATGTCTCAGAGGCTACAAAGGTTCTGCTTGAATATTTAGAGGGTGGTAAGCGTTGAGCGTCTTTGAGGGCTTCAGATTTCGACATGTCTCGTCGCCGATTCACAATCGAGACCCTAGGGTCAAGTTTCTATACGTTTTGGTGATGTTCATTGCGGCTGTCATGTTTAACGAGTTGCCTGTTCTGCTGGTTCTTTTTCTCCTTCAGATTCCATTTGTGTTAGTGGCAGGTGTCCAGCGCCAGTGGCTTCGTTCGCTTCGTGGCGCCATGTTTTTGGTAACTTTCCTTTTCGTCTTCAACCTTATTTTTGGATATATTTCTCCCAGTACTATTCCAGGAGGCGTGTCACCGTTAGAGTATGCTTTTGCCATGGCTCTTCGTTTTCTGGTTTTGGTTGAATCGTTTTCTGTTTTCTTTCTCACCACATCGCCTGATCATCTCAGTTTGGCGTTGGAGCAGAGTCGTGTTCCCTATGAGTTTACGTTTGCCTTTACTACTGCTGTTCGTTTTGTTCCTGTTTTAGCTGAAGAGGCGCAGACTATCATGGATGCGCAGAAGGCTAGAGGCTTAGAACTTGAGAAAGGCAACTTCATGAAGAGAATACGCAATTACATTCCAATTTTGATTCCGCTTATTGTCAGCGCCATACGTCGAAGCTTGGAACTCGCCGAAGCCATGGAGTCTCGAGGGTGGGGGGCTTCTAAAAAACGTACTAATCTATATGTTTTGAAAATGAAGGCAGGCGACTTTATGCTCATAGTCATATCTATAATATTGTTGGTGTCCGCAATTTACGTTCGATACTTTGTTCCTTTGCCCACTTTAACCATGCTCTTACCGAAATGACCATTTTCTGGTTTCGAGTTCGATATGTACTCAACCGCAAGATTTTTAGCATTTAACGAGAGTAATTCGCTTCACGGGGCAAAGAATCTTGAAGTGGCTGAAGGCAGCTGCAGACGAGATTCTCGCTGGAGCTGAGAAAGCGATAAAGGACCTTGACCTCAACCAAGTGGAAAAAATGATTACGCTGATTCTTGAGGCTAAGGACAGAAAGATTTTCGTTGTGGGCATGGGTCGAAGCGGATTTGTTGGGCGCGCCTTTGCCCTGCGTCTCATGAATTTAGGTTTCAACGTTTATTTTCTCGGCGAGACCATAACTCCAGCGGCTGGAAAAGACGATTTGGTAATAGCAATCTCTGGCACAGGCATGACCAAGTTGGTTCTGAGCGCTGCAACCGCTGCAAAAGAGATTGGAGCAAAAGTTGTGGCTATAACATCTTATAAGGACTCTACTCTTGGGCAAATAGCCGACCAAATTGTTCTGATTGGCGGAAGGACAAAGATGGGTTGGCCTCGTGAAGAAGACTATTTAGCCCGACAGATTCTGGGTGAACGTGAACCCCTGAGTCCTTTAGGAAGCATATTTGAAAATAATTGTATGGTTTTTCTCGACGGTTTGATTGTTGAACTTATGTATCGAATGAAAAAAAATGAGAACGACTTGAAGACGCGTCACGCAACTATCGAGTAAACCTTAAAAGTGAACATTCAATTAATGTGCGTAAACCACAAGTTGCATGGGGTAGAGCAAAATCAAGGGCAAATCCAAACGAAAGCGAATGCGCAGAGAAAAAAGAAAACGGAAAAAGAGACGCGAAAGATACAAGTAAGGTATTCCTGATTCTTAAATGGCAAGGTATGTAAACATTTGCAATGCGGCGGTTTTGATTATTTGCTAGATGAAATAAGGAGGGGGAGGGGGGCATGATGACCCGTAGAAAGGCGCTGATGGCAAAACAGAGTCAGAAAACAAACCTGATGACATAGCCTTTAGCCACAAGGTCTTCCTGCACCTTTACCCAGGGGTATGAACTAGATACCCTTTTCTTTTCAAGTACAAGTCTATGTCCTTAGCAGAGAATCCTACTTTTTCTGCAATCAGCTCTGCGTGGCTCTTTTTTGAGATTCCTGGAACCAACCTGTAAGTTGGTTTCTGGTTTTCGAATTCGACCTGCAGATTTTGAGACTTTCCTTCTTGGTGGAGTCTCTTTGCTAATTCATGATTATGTGTAACTAATATGGTGTTGCTTCCGATTTTGTTGAAGCCGTTTAGTATAACATATGATATTTCCATCTTTTCTTCGTAGGTGGTTGCCTCAGCAAGTTCATCCAATATGACGAGACTTTTTGGAGTTGTTTTGAAAAAGATATCCTTTGTTCTCTTCAATTCGGTACCAAATCTTCCTTCTGCGTCTAAAATAGAACCGAACATGGGAGCTTGGTAGAATATTCTATCTGCAATACTTAACTCGGCTTTTTCGGCAGGAACGTAGCATCCAATTTGAGACAAAAGCTGCATCTGAGTTATTGTCTTGCAGTAAGTTGTTTTTCCTCCGCTGTTCGCACCCGTGATTATAGTTAATTTCTGCCCATTTATGTCCACATCATTTGGGACATAATCTGGATTACCTTTTGTCAGAATCGGGTTTCTAACTTTTTTAGCCGTGAAATAATGTTTGCTGGCATCGGTTACGGTTGGAAGAACCATGTTTCCTCCCATGGCTTTTGCATACTCACAGAAACATAACAACTCGTCGATCATTCCTAATGCTTCAATCCCCCTACCGAGGTTTTGGTCTTCCTTGTAGATCTCCCTCAATGGGGATACGAAATACCTTTTGTCGAAAGCCTCTGGAAAAGCGTAAACAACTGGAGTATACGCGATGATGCCCAAAGGTCCCAAAAATCGAAATGGTTCAAAAAGGATCAGCGAAAACAGTGCAATATACGGTATTGCCAGAGTCGGTTTAAATGAACGGAGAGTGAACTTTATTCTGGGCGAGTATATTCGCACTTCTTTTCTAGTCTTTAACCCTCCTAGAGTTCTAAACACTGGTCCTTTTATCAATTCAAAAACGCGTTTCTCCTCAATACTTTGAATGTCTTCAACCAAGATTCGGATGTACAGTGATTCCAAGCTAGGTAAATTCTTCGCACCGTAGACCACGTTCCTAAAGAATTCCGTCGATTCATAATATAGTTTGTATTGATCGGCAAATCGAAGATTGTGCGGTTCATTTTGGCAGTACGAGCATTGAAAGAGGTAGCGATGCATGTACGGCTCTCTTTTAGCAAGCGAATTCAGATAATCATTAAACGCTTCTTTTTTCTTCCTATCGTTTTCCAGCTCTTTAATGGAATTTTGTTTCTCAAGGATCAATTCCAAAGAATCTAGAGGTTTGACGAGAGATCTAAATAGCGTTGCTGCGCCAGTTTTTGTTTTAGTATGATTTACGGCATTGAATAAATCCCTAATATCAATGGCAACCAAAGTGTTTTGATCAATTATTCTTGGAGATAATAAATCAGTTACATGGCTTGGATCATCGTATAAGGTTCCTTCGCTATCGATGTTGAATAAATTCTCGTATGAATCGTGAACCAATTTGTCTAATTTAGACATTCCAATTCTACACTCATATTCAATATTTACAGACTTTTTTCTTTGCATTATCGATTACAACAGCAAATAGTAGATTGGAGTACAAAATGTCATTAAATTGTAATGTTTTTGGTAGCCCGGGATAGGTTCAAATATCGGTTTAAATTATCGGGGTTACGGCAAAATTATTAACCCTTTAAGAAAAACATCCCAAAGGCGAGCTTAAAAGAAGATTTTAAGGTGGAAAAATACTTAGAACATTGAGCTTACGCCTTTCATGGCTGGGATTAAAATTTAATCTTTTTTCTCTCTCTTACTCACTCACACACCCTGCGCACGCACGCACACGCGCGCACCCTGTCTGTCAGTCTGTCTGTCAGTCAAAGGCTCATCAAGCACGCGCAAATAATTGATGCTTGTCAATTTGGATTATCAAGAATTTCCAAAATAGTTTCTGGGAACCATATTGTAACCAGATTTGGTCGCTCTTTTTCATTTTGAGGAATTTGAAACTGCCCTGAATATACGCCAATTAATAGGAATCTCGTTTCAAATGATATTGTGCGTTTTCCTACTGCGTTTTTTCTAATCGGATTCACCAAGTACATTAAAACTGGTGCTCCACTCATACCGGGATGCGTTATTACATCCCCTACCATCCATGGATTACCCTTGAAGCCTACCTTGAAAGGGCTAGACAAGTGTCCAACCCTTATTATCGGTAAATTATTAATGTCGTCATACCAGCCGTAGGGATAGCCAACTATCACTATCTTCTCAAAAAGAGTAACAAAGTCTTTCGCATCCTCAATGTAAGTTCTGTTTAGAGGATTAATGATGTATTTTTTACCCAACGTAATAGGAATGAGAATCACATCAATCGTCGGGTCCTTGTGTTCAAGCCACTTTCTCTTTCCATCGGTATCAAAAAGTTCGATTCTCAATTTCTCATTAATCGTAGAATTGCTTGCATCTGTATGAAGGATTATTGTTACCTGCTTTGTTTTTGGTTGCGAGCAACTTTGCGCGAAATCTTCTCCGTAAATCACGTGCTTGTTTGTTACTAAATACAGGTTGTCATTTTCAGAAAAGAAGAAACCACTGGCAGAATGATTTTGAGTTATTTTTATTATAGTAGTGAATGTGTAAACGGGATGACCGATTGACACAAATGAAGATTATTCATTGCCCCATAAATAGCTATCTAAAAAGCACTGTGCGCCTGCAGGGTTTGCTCAAAATTATGAAGAGTTTTTCAGAGGTTAACTAATCTTGGAATCCATTCTTTTCTTTCATGCCTTAGAAACTTAGCAAATAAGAGAGCCTCTACTCTATAGACTCTTACGAGGATAGGTTTTATTCAATGTAATTAACAACTATTAGCGCGCTAAATGTCAAAAAGATACTCAGGATTGATAATTGAGGAACACAGTTTATCCCAGTTTCTCAGTAGAAAAGCTTAAGAAAATCTTATGGTAGCCCGGGAGAGATTCGAACTCTCGTCAGCGGGTCCAGAGCCCGCCATCCTTGACCGCAAAGTCGTTTGGAGCGAGGTTAAGGATGATTTTGTTGTATGGGCTCAGGGACGCTTTGGAAAGCGATACGTCAAGGATTTGAGGAATATCTTAGATAAGCATGAACCCGTGATCGCCTGTGCTCAAGATATTGACAGGCTGTTTGCGGGGAGTTTTCCAGGGAGACGACACTTCTGGTTCGGAGTTAGGAATCTGCTGAAATTCTGCGGTTCACATGGCTGGTCAAAGACAGCGATTGAGGCTTTGATGGATACTATGCCGCCGTGCCCGAGAGCTAACGCGGATAGAACAGTGCCGAAGGAAGAAGCCGTAATTGAGTTGCTTAAAGAATTGCGAAGGGTTCCAGCTAAGTATCGCACCTTCTATGATGTTATCTTAGATGGTGCCATCAGACCTACGCATGCTATCGAGATCATCAGTTCTTGGAATGGAAGCAAACTGGAAAAAGCTGATGGAAATATCTGGCGTTATAACGCAGACATTGAAAGAACACAAAAGCATACTTGGGTGCTCATGCTAACGGATGAAACTCTAACAGCGATTAACGAAATGGGCGAGGATAAACCTACGGAGCTGGGATACTTACGGTTTCAACAGACTCGAAGATTACTCAGACCAAAGCATGTCCAGAAATTTGCCTATAACATGATGAGAAAAAGTGGAGTCGACAAAGATGTGGCAGAGTTTCTAAGCGGACGAAGACCCGAAGGCGTGGGCGCCAGACATTATGCTGAGCTGGTTTCATTAGCTGAACAGCAATATCCAAAATACGCACACCAGCTTAGAGAGTTGAGGCGGAAAGCCCTCAACTAACCCCTTTTTTCCATTTAGACGAGTAGTTGCTAATTGAACTGTGAGTAAGGTCGAATTGCGGCTTCTAATTCCTCAAGTTCCTTGTCTGTGAGGTTTGACCAAGAATTGTGAGTTTTGATGAATTCGCAGAGTTCATTGGGCTTGAGTACTTCTACGGTTGGGCTCTTTATGCTAAGGACAGCATCTTTGTTTGTGAAGACGATTGCGCAATTCACGTAAAGGTTAATGCCAAGTCTATCCCGGATCAGGTTCCTTAGAGAGATTGCGTTTCTCTTGACTTGTTTACTCGGGCAGCCGATTTTGCCCAAATATGGTGTGCCGCGTTGACCGACTTTGCGCTGTGTCCAGTAGTCTCCGTTGCATGTGATGAATCCGTTGTGATTCTTTGTTTCTATTACGAAGATGCCATTTGGTCCCAAGATAATATGGTCTATGTTTCCTCCTATTTCAGGCAGGACAACGTCATGGATGACACGATAAGGATGGCCCAGAACATTCAGATACTGTGCCACTGTCTCCTCTCCTTCCGCCCCAATTCCCCATGTTCCGGCTCCACTAACTAAAGCCAGACCAGCACACAAGAAAAGCATAAAGGGAATGATATAGAAGCCAGGCGAAGACGTTGTCAAAGCAAAGGGTAACGAGAGGAGGGCAATCAGAGTTAAGGCGACAGCAATGTTGCGAGCGGTTTTCTGCCGGGCATTAGCTCTTCTTCGAGACTCAAACACCACCAGGTCCTCACATTTCTGTTTGCTTCAATCCACATCTAAATCCCACGCAAAGCATATAATACTTAAACCCAAACTCACCACCATGCGCAGCCTTGACGTATTCAAGGAATGGGTTGAAGAATACTCTTACAGACGAGGAATAATCTGTCATTTTTACATCTCTAAACCTGGCAACGAAGAAGTGGATGGGGACGATAAGGCAAAGCAGGTTCAGTATTTCACGAAGGTTGATTATGCCTTTTTCAACTTGCTCAGCCAAGCTGAAGAGTGGATCATCAAAGGAACCATACATAATGGCGTCAAAGACAAATATGGAGATCTTTGTAGAGTGCCTTGTCTCAACTGTTTTGAGGTTAACGGCAAATTCCTTGACGCTCTCGAAAAACTGAAAATTAATGTAAACAACAGATTCGAAATTGGCGTACTCTTCAACAAACGTAGGTTGAGAAGCCATTTTGGCAGCGAGGAAGTCTGTGATGTTGATGACTGGATAGAAAATGGGTGCCCAGAACTGCCCAACAAGCTGTGTTGGAAATATGATATCTACACGCAAAGAAGATGGGCATTAGATCCGTTCCATTATTGCGATGTTGTGAGAGTCAGGACAAGGAAATCTGGTCTTAGACGGCTACCGATCCATGCCATTCCATTGGAATATGTTGTCGGGTTTCTGGTCAGAAGAAGTGATTACAGAGCTGTGCTTAATTCGCCAAAGAGCATAAAGTACACATTTGAAGTCTTTCCTGTGCTCTAAACGTGAAATAACCCGATGAAGTCAAGAGCAGGTTCGTCTTTCCCAGAAAAGGTAGACCTTTGTCTGTAGCAGTAGGGCTGTGACGTGTATGAGTTTTGCGAGTTTTTCTAAGGTTGCGTTTTGTACTTCTTGCTGGTATAACTGACGTTTTCCGTAGGGTTGATGGTAGAAAAATTCCTTGAGGAAACGAAGGTGGGAGTTTTTCATGAACGCCTGCCTCACAGCAGATATTTCTGAATCTGTTAAGGATTCGAGTTGGAACAAGACGTACTTTTCGCTGCCCAGCAATGTTACATTAAAGCCTAATTTTGTCAACACTTCTCGTATGGCTATGGCTTGTTTTGGCGGTGTTGCCTCTTGGATTTTTGTCATGCCTGCTCGTTCAAAGAAAGGGTTGTACTTTGCCATGACTGCGGTTGTTTCTACATAGCATGTTCCTGCAAGGCTTAGAGTTTCTCGAACGAGTTTTTGTCCCAGTCCTATGGTGCGGTATTTTGGATGAACTACAACTCGCATTATGTTGCTGAGTTTTTGGTTGAGTTCTGAGACGGGCATTTTTGGCAGGACTTTTCGGCGTCCAGCAACGCCTATGCCTGGGTAAGTGTAGACTATGACTCCGCAGATTTCATCGTCTCGAACGGCTCGGAAGATTTTGCGTACAACTCCTACATGGTGGCTGCGGTAGTGGAAGCCAGCTAACACTTTGTAGTCTGCTTTGGTTCCTTCTTCGATGCGTATCTGATTTAGTAGACTGCATTCTTTCAAAGATTCGTTTGGATAGTAATTGACTTGAATTTCCTTCCCAAAGCGCTTGTGAATGTGCACTGAAGGATGTAGGTCCTCGAAAAGGTCTGTATGTGTTGTTGCAGCTAACACCGCTTTCCCCTGTTGTCTGGCGAGTTTCTGCACGTTGAAAGCTACGATTTTGGCTGTGTCTCTGTCGAGGGTGGCTGCGAATTCGTCCATTATCCAGAACTGAGCTTGGCTTTCGATCATTTTGGCTATTTTGTAGCGGTATTTCTGTCCGTCGCTTAGTTGCTTGTAAGTGCGTAGGAAGAGGAAGGCATCGTTCAAGCCAACTTTGCTGAGCAGCTCTAAGCCCTCTTCAACTGTTTTGCCGACGGTTTCAATTAGTGGCTTGTCTGTTTCAGGCTGGATATCTGCCATGTTTATGGTTGTTAAGCCCATGTCTTGTTTGATGTCGTTTTCTAAAGCCTTCAAGAGAACAGACTTGCCTGATCCTGATTCTCCGCTGATATAGACTATGTCTGTGGGCGAGATTTTCAGCTCCACGTTGTCGTAGACAAGGAATTTTTCCCATTGGTCTAAGCCTAAGCCGAAGCTTTCAGCGACAGCGACGACCCTTTGAGTCGGTTCGGGAGCAGCGGTTTCATAGCTTATGTCAATTATGAATTTGCCTTCTTGCTTGTCGTATCTGCGTGCATACTTCGTGATTTGGAAGAATTCGCTTCGCCTTGTCAGGTTGGAATCACCGCCAAGTAGGGTTCAGGTGTCATTTTGACTGAGCAGTATAGGCTTAAGGCGGTCGACCAGAAGGTGTCGTCGTGTTGGCCTTGGGGATGTGAGAAGGCGATGGAGCCGTCTTTTCGGAGTTCAAAGCGTTCGACGTTGAGTTCAGCGACGTAGCTTAGCAAAACTGTGGGTGATAGTCTCATTTCTACGAATGGGAAACTGTAGGCTCCGTCGAGCATACGTTGCTTGAGTAGGCTTGCCAGCTCTTGTTTGCGTGGAAGTGAGAAGGTAACACCTTCAACGCTTTCTAAGCCAGCGTTTTGCATGTCCTCAACGACGTATTCGCCTACGCCTGTGATGTCAACTCTGATTCGTTCAATGTGTTTCCACCTGTCCATCAATGTCTTAAGATAGCCAATGACTGTGGCGTATTTTGTTCCGTGTGGGAAAACCTTCCAGTGTCGAAGAAAGTATTTGCCGCTGGTTTCTTCCACCACATTTAGCACGCTGTAGTCTTGATGTTTTCCCAGGTCAAGACCAGCATAAAATCTGCCTTGCTGGTAGCTCTCAAAGTTCCACAGCTCCAAGTTGCCGTCGATGCACTTTGTGATGAGGCTTTGAGGCAGCCATGTGGTTTCGTCTTCTGCCCATTCGGCTTCCATCTCCCTTTTCCATCGCCAAGGGTCTTCGGCAAACTGTCTGCGTATCTTTTCGAGTATGCTTTTTTTCAACGGTCCATGCGGTTCAACAGCTTGTTGCCAAGAGACGTGGTGTCTGGCGAAGTCCGTAAAGTCTTGATGGTAGAAGATTTTGTAGAAGATTGAGTCTTGGTTCCAAGGAGTGCTGCTGCACACGAATTTGCCGTTTGTTGTGCCAAGCGTGAAGAGTATTGCGTCATACATTTCTTCGTCGTTTGGTAGGAAGTTCATCTCGTCGCAGTAGACCACATGCAGTGTGGGTCCCCTTATTGTGTCTGGGTTGTTTGGAAAGGCTTCAATGACTGACCCGTTGGTGAAGCGGATCACAGTTTTCAAGGGTTTGAAGCACATGCCTACAGGAAGATTTCGCGCAAAATAGGAAATCCTGCGAATGATTAGTTTGGCTTGTCTCCAGCTGGGTCCCACTATTGCGATGTAGCTGTCTGAATGAGTGACAGCATACCAGAGAAGCAAAGCCGACACAATCCAGCTTTTTCCACTCTGCCTGCACCAGCGAGATGCAAGAAACTGGTTCTCTTGGAATAGTTTGATGAATTCGATTTGGTAGGTTGTGGGTTCGAATCCAACGACTTGGCGGAAAAACTGGACAGGGTGTTCGCTGAGCTTCTGAGCCTCGGCGACTTCAGCTTCATCGACTATGCGTTCACTTTGCTGAAGGTTGAACCACTTCGGCAGTATTTGGTTTGGTCGCATTGTTCTTCGTTTTTTGTCTGGCCAACTCCGCATATTTCTTCTCCAACTCTACAAGTTTAGCCTCGACTTGGCGGTAATTGACGTATTTCTCGAGTCCGCTTTCATACGCCTTGTACAATGTCGCGATGGTTTCGAGGCGTTGTAGCTCGGTTTTGCCCAATCCTGGCTCTGCAGCTTTTTTCAGTGCGCCGGCAAGAAGTAGCAAAACTTCCTCAAGGCTTGGGAGTATTTTGGGTATTTCAAATGTTGTTGTTAATTCGAGTTTTGCCCCAACAACATTTAGACCAAGTCGCTTGAGTTTCTCTCTTACGGCGTCAGGCGAGCGGTTGAAGCGTTTAGCCAATGTAGGAATAGCCGACGGTGTGCAACCTGCTTTCTTGAACTCGTCAATGAGCTCTTTTTCTTCAGTTGTCTTCCATGTCTTATGGACCATGGTTGCTTGTTCTCCGTTTTAGTGTGCGGCAGCGACCCTGCAAGAATGATGTCAATAATGCTTGAGCAATTGCTGCGTCGACTTCTCGTTCGCTTACGACGGCTATTTTGAGGCTCCAGCTGATTGGTATGGCTGTGTAGTCCACGTCGTATAGGCCGTTTGAGTAGCGGAAGCTGTTTTGAGCCAGAATTATGTGTTGATGTTTCTCACCGAGGCAGCCTAAATAAATGCCGTAGCTGACGACTGGAACATCGATGGTTCCGCCAACCATGCTTTTGCCTATGCTGGCGTCCACCCATTCCACGCGGATGAGAGCTCCGCACTGTAACGCTCTGATCTGCTTCAAAATATGTTTCTGCACTGCTATATCCTCCCGATTTTGTAGCGAGCCAAGCTTCCAGTCTTACTTCTTAGGGCATAGAGGTAGTCGGCGAGCAAAGGCGGTTCTTTACCGAGTTCGAGAGTGGTTTCCAACGTTTGGGTTTCTGCGATTAGGCGGTATTCAACGCCTATGACTCGGTAATATCCGTCAATGTTTTCGTTTGGCAGAGTAACCCAGATGCGGTCGCCAGCAAGAATAGGTGTAGACCCGTAATCGATTACGTCACTTGTGGCTTTGATGTATTCGGCTGGGCTGCTCAGATGGCTGTGTAATGCCTTGGCGCGGAGAAGACACTCGTTGTCTGTGTGAAGTTCTTCGTCGGTTTCAGCCAGCTCGCGAGAACCTGACCCATACGTAGCGCTCCATCTTGCGCTGTTGAAGAACAGATTATCAACCCAGAAAGCGCCTGTGCCTGTACCAGGAAAATACATGTACCATAGGATTTCGTTTATTATTTCCCAATTGAAATTTGGAACATCGCTACCCTGCCACTCATCAGCGTATTTCTTGCCTGCGTTAAGCTTCTGCAGAACCCATTTGTCAGCTTGAACGTTAAATTCTCTCGCAGCCCATCTACCAGTGTTGTCTTGAAGAATGATTGTTGCTTGTCCATTGAAAGCTGATTCACGTCTGATTTGAAATTGAAGAGTTGGATATGTTTTGCAGTTAGGCTGCCAACCCGATGGCATAATCAAACGAAGACAGCCATAATAATCCGATGTTCCCGTGGTGTGCTTAATAGAGTAAGAGCCCACCGCTTTCGTGGCGCCATCCAGAGAAACGCTTCCTGTTCCTGTGCCGCTCACCCAATCATTGATTGTGTCGCTGTTTATGTCCAAGGTTTCGGTCCATGAGTCTCCGTTACTTGGATATTTCTTTTCAGCCGCGCCAAAAACCAAGATTTTGTCTCGCTTGCGGAAGATGCTCTTCCTATATTCGCCGACTTCTAAACGCTCTGATAGGCTGACACTTGATGTTTTGCTGTTGCCTGGGAAAAACTCGAATTTGCCGTCCGGAGCCACTCTGAAGTCGAAGCCTATGACTCCAGCCTTGTCGGCGCTTTTGGCTATGAATTTCAAGATGTCAAAGACTGGTGTATTCTCGTATTCCAGTTTGGTGTAAGTTGTGTCAGTATTCTCTACGAGCTCGGTTGAGTCCCTTACATGGCTTAAGCCCACGTAGTAGTCGAGTAGGTCTTTGACGATGGCTTCGCCTTTCTGGTTCTCGTAGGTTTTGGTTACGACTCGGCGAAAGAGGCGTTCTCCCCAACTTCGCCCAAGGACGCGCAGATAGTTTTCGCTTAAAGCATTGGAAACAGCCTTGATTTCTTCAACCGTGACTGTTGCGACTAATGGACAGTTGGCGCCTCTTCCAATGCTTATGCTTCCGTCATCGCCCACGTTGATGGGATACGTTCCACCTGGGCTGTACTTCTTGTCAAAGTTTTGGAGGAGGCATTCGAAGCTGGAGACTTCGTCGGTCACGCCTAAGTGCACTCTCAAGTCTGCAAAATCGGTCTGAGGAGGCGCTACAGAGCCCAAAGCAACGGCGCAGACAGGTAGGGCGACGCTCATTCTTCAATGCCTCTGCGGTAGTACTCCTCTTCTACGGTTCGCCTAATCGACCGAGTCGGAGTCTTGGCTAACTCTTCATTGTATTCGGCTTGAGCTGATGCGGCGTCTCGAGTTGTTGAAGCAAGCCAAGCCATGTAAGCAGCGGTAGCGATAACCAGGCCTACACCCAGTGTGAGTAGGGCTATTTTCATGGCTAAGGCAGCGTTCAAAACCCATGTTGCAGCCGCGGTGATGTACGTTGAAGCAGTATGGGCTATTTGAGCCACTGTTGTAGTTCCCAAAGCGGCTTTGAGTGAAAGGAAGAGGTGTATGGCAGTCATTATTCCCGTTATCATCTTGCCTGTCTGAGAGTCTAATGCTCCGAAGGAGTAGGCTAAATGGACAGCATCCATCATGATTGTGCGGAATGCGTAGCTTGCGCGGTTTTCGGCTCTGATTGCCACAGATATCTCGTGGAAACTCAACTTCTGCTGGCCTCCGCAATGGCTTCTCTTACGGCTCGGTTGACATGATTCACTAAACCAAGCATGCCCAGCTCTAAGGCACGGCTGAGAAATCGTCTGGCTTGCATGAACCGTGTGCCCAATTCAACGAAAAGGGCGTATGGTGCTCTTGCTCCGAGTTTGAAAGCCCATTCTCCAACTCTTTGTGCGAAGATTGTGCTTGCCAAGTAGCCCGTACGTTTAGGCGCTAAACTTTGGGCTCGTGTCTGCATGGCTTGAACCTCGAAGTCTAATGCCTCTTCGACATGCTGACGCATGCTCTGGTCTAATCGGTCGAGTTTGCGCTGCAACTCTGGAATACCGTGCACATCAACTTGTATTTCAACCGACACGACGATTTGCCTCCCGCTTGGCTTTGCTTACTTCCTCCTCAGTTTGCCGATCTACCTCGCCCAGAATCACGATGAAGGTCTCGACATCCCTGGCTGACTCCCTTCGGATTTCACTCGGGAATTTGTGGAACTCTTTGCAGAGTCTGTACTCTGTGAGTGCTGAGTGAGGTTTGCCTCGTCGGATGGCTCGGATAAAAAACGCTGCTCCTCTGGGGTAATGCCGCACAGTTTGTTAGCTATCTTTGAAAATAGCTCGCCTAACTCTATTGGTATGCCGTCTTCTTCTCCGAGCAGTTTCTCAAGTGTGATTGGTTTGTTGGCTGGTTGCTCCTTGAGGCTTGCCCAGATTGTTTCGGCTTGGATGGCTACGAAGTCGCTGCTGACCACTTGACCCGTGACTGAGTGATACTTTGTGTGTTTCTGGATTATGCGGCTGCGTTTCGCCCATGTAATCTCTTGGAAAACGTAGCGACCCGCGTACTGTTCTCCGAAGCGGTTGTCTAACTCAATTTCCTCTTTTCGCATTTTGAATCATCTCCATGATTGCTACTCGGTTTCTGACTGCGGTGTTGATGTCTTCGAGCACGATGTTCTGCATCCATTTGGGCATCTTCAGAATCCGTTCGCCAAGCGTGTCCCACATCTTCATCCATTTTTTCCGCAAGGCAAGTTCTCGACCGAAACCTTCCAAAACTTCAACGTGCACACCCAACTCTTGTCACCTCAACTGATGACGACGTCTCGAGCAACAAATGGCGCCTTTAGAGAAACGAGGTCTTCGATTTTGGTTGGCGTGCCGACTTTTTCCCACTTGCAGTATTTGAACAGGGCGCTATTGGTCCCGCCCAAGCCGAACTTGAGGCTGAACTCGCTGTCGTTGATTACGTCGTCGTATTCTTGTTTGCTTTCAAACTCGAAGGTCAATTCGCCTGTTAATATTCGGTGGCGCTCTTGCAGGTACTTGAGTAGGTGTCCGCTTATGCTTCGTATGACGGGCACTCTTTTGAGGTTGTTTTCGATGCTGAATTTCCAATCGGTGGCTCTTTCGACAGTAGTTAAGCCTGAGCCGTCTCCCGCTCCACGCTGCACGTAACTGTCGTAGAAGGGTACTGCGCCTGAATAGTCGGCGTACGTAGCTCCAGAAATTTTCGTTGTTCCAACAGCGAGGTCTTGACCGATTAGTTCAGCTGTCGCCTTGACAACGTCTTCAATTGAGCACTCCACCGTCACCTTGTCCATTCTGCAGCCTTTGTGCAGTAAGTCGATGATGCCGCTTGTTTTCTCGTAGAAAACTTCGATGCTCAATGAGTTTAGAGTCTGTATGTGTTGGAGAAAGTTGATGGGTGCCTCGCTTGGAAGGGCGTAAGCTACTTTAAGGTCAACTTGTCGTAGGCCTCGACGAATAGTTTTCAGGTCTCTTGAGCCTATGCCTCGAACCTTGACTAATCCTGGGTCAAGGCTGGGTTCAACGTCTGACGCAGTTGCGATGCCCATCATGCTTGGGTTTGTCGGTGTTACGCCGTAGGTTGATTCTTGTACGTAGTAGATTTTGGCTTCGTGTGCTCCATACACGCTCATGTTTTTGTTTTTCTCCTATGTTTCTGGAACATTTTCAAACATCCAACCAATGACCAAGAACTCGGTATGCAACAGGAACGGCTTGACAGACACGTCATCAGCATCATTGAAGGAGCCAAACTTGATGTGAGACAGGCCTTCAACTGCTAAGACGCATTTTGCATAGTCGCAGTAGAGAACAGCAGGTGTTACGCCGTCGCTTGGATTCGTGGTTCTCGCAAGAAGGTAGATGTAGCCCACGCCTGAGGAATCCATCTCAACGTAGTCCGTCATGTTCGATGTTAAGGTGATTGTGATTGTTTCATCGGCTCCGCCCGTGCCTGTTTGAGCGTTTTCCCAAGCCGCTGTGCGGTGGTTCCATGCTTTGATGGTGACACCGTTGCCAGTTGGAGCAGTTCCGTAGCCCTCGAAACTCAATACGATTTTCTTAACGTTATTCTCATGCGGATCGTACTTTGACGTCTCCAGCTTGATTTTGAAAAGCATCAGAGCATACTCGAGGTTCACCGTAGTTGACTTGCTGAAGCGAGTGTCATCGCTGCACCACAAAGCCTGATATTCCAGCGCGGTGAATTCAACCCAACTTACGGAAGACGGAACAAGCTCTGAAGATGAAGAAGCATGGTAGGCATCATGTGGACCGCCCGTGCCCAAACCAAGGTAATCGTACAGAGTCTCGTTTGGTTTGGACCGCTTCTGCCGAATAACTCGCAGGATCTCTTCTCGCAGTTTGGACCGTGTTCTCATGCCAGGTTGTTTTCCAATTTTGTCTACGACCCAGCAGTCAACTTTGAAGTTCAGAATGCGTTGAGACAACGAATGGCTGAGGCTCAATGGCTTGATTTGGCTGGGCTGCCGTAGACCCACTGTGACCTGTCCATCATAGTTTTTGAGTAGTTCTCGGTCGTGCCATTCGCGGGTTGCGCATATGCTGGCAATGCTGTCGTCATCATTCACGACTCGTATGTTAGTATTGAGCAGGCGCACAAGCGTGGTCACTGGGTCTTCTGTTTCAGGCACCGAGAAGCCTCCTCAAAACTGCCTTGTGGTAGAAGGTTTCACCTTGAAAATCGAAATCCTGAATGCCCAGAACCTCGTAGTCGACGCCTTTGCGACGTATCTTGTCATGATGCCTGATTGGCGCAAAAACGTGTATGACGAGGAAGTCCTCCACTATGTAGCCCGGCGGAACCACGCTCTCTTCAACTCTAACGGGAGTAACTATGGTTTTGATGTCTACGCCTTCGCCGTAGGACACCGTGTCTGAAGCTTCTGTGACTGGGTAGAGGGTTACGTTTTCGCCTTTAGCGTGGAGAATCTGGGTGAAGCGGGTTATGGGATCCTCGTAGTGAAGATAGAGCAAAGAAAGCCACGCGACAGTTGCCATCGCCTGCTTGTTCTCAATATAACTGTGATCCGCATGTTTGACGCCCCAGAACATGAATTCGTCTTGATGCTTGTCGATGACTTTCATGCTGAACTCGAAGCTTGACTTGTCGTGGTGTTTACGCAGCTTCCAGAGTATGCCGGAGGTTACGGCGTCGTAGTAGTCGCAAGCTGGAAAACGACTCCTGACGTCGATGTAGCCTGCCCAACAAACTGCAGGGTTGTAGGCTGGATACTGTGCGCTGGCTCGTATTGTGTTGATTGCGTTGTAAACCTTCTGGACAGTTAGGCTCCAGCCCTCGTACTCGTAGAGGCCGAGAAGAGCATAGGCAAACGGATCGTCATAAATCTCGTTTTCAGACAAACCGACTCTATGCCATTGTCCGTCCCCACTGGGTAGAGGTCGATACTCAAGATAGAGCTCTTCCAAACCAGAGCGGAGGAAGCCCACGAGCTCCTCCATCATGCTTTCATACGTGGTGAGGTCGTACGGGTCCTCTTCTATGAGCAGTTTCAGCGCGATGAGTCCGTAGAGGTTTTCAACATCCATCTCTGGAAGCCAAACATCTGCGTCTGTGACAGCTCGGGCGAATCCGCCATAATACCTATCGTGGATGGCTGGAGTGGGCGGAGTCTGCATGTTATAGAGAAATGTCTCGCCTGCAAGTTTGGCAACGTCAAGATATGCAGCTGTTTCAGTTAGTCTGTAAGCTTTGACTAACGCGGGGATGATTCGGCAGGCGTCTATGCTGTAGTAGTATGTGCTGGTTTCGTTGCTTTTGAATCCGCCATAAGCCTTCTTCGCTGGGTTGGCATTCTGCTGGGTTAGAATCCAGTCAGCAAGTGAAACAATCTTGTTGTAGATGTCTGTTTGTCTGCTCGAGAACTGCGGATCCGAGTAGGCTTCATAGAGAAGGTCGATGGCAAAAGCCGCAGCGAAGGCAGCTCTGCCCCAAGACAAGTCTGGCCCCGAGCCAGGAACAACGTAGACATAGGGCGCGTAATCTATGACGAACTGATAATAAGCGTCAGGAACATTCACGCCTATGTCATCTCCACCGTTGGTTCGCGAATCCTGTCCAGCATGCGGTTCAATTCAGCCTGCAGAACATCGAGTGGAGGAGCCTTACCGAGAACACTGACGTTGTGGTCTCCAACAGAGAAGCTTAACCCAACAGCTGAACCGCCGGTAAGATAACAGATAGCATAGATAGCCGCCAGAACTGTGATGAACTCCTTCTCAGCATCTGTGCAGTTGCTGTAGTCAATTTCCTTGTCTGTTTCAAGCTCAAGCGTAACCTCAGCACGCTTAATCATCTTCAAAACCTTAGCGTCTGGAACCTCAGCAGAGCCAACATTAATCACGTCGTGAACATCATCAACGCCTACGCTTGCCAAACAGACTCTGACCCCAAAACAAAAACGGGAAACAGGCAGAATTTAACCTATCTTGGCAAAAAGAGCAGTAATGAGAAAACCGTGATGGAAGAACCGTGCCAAAAAAACCAGCACGCGCTACATCGCTGAGTTTTCGGCAAAAGAAATAACTTGAATGCTTACAATCTGACTCGTACAAGTGGTTCAACATTGAATGCCAAGGATAAATTCGGGAATGTAATCTACCCATCAAAGTTTTCAATTTTACTGGGGAACGGAGAGATTCTATCGTCAATGGGATACTCAGAATCACGTACTAAGCCCAATTTGTTCTATAAAGTGCTGCGTCAAGGTTGTCTATATGCTGATATGAGAGGCACTGAAGAGGTTCCAATCTGGCAAGACACTCGTCCTTTATTCTACTGGCGTTTTTCCTCAGAGACGCCTATGTGGGAACGTCGACGAATAATCAAGATTGAGTTATCTGCACTGTTTGAAGCCAAGTGTCCTTGCCGATTGTCTTTCAATGTTTTTGACAGTGAGGAATTTGAAGATACATCCGCAGGAGTTGACGATGAACATGGGGAATACGATTGGTACGATGGATACTGCCAAGTTTGTGGAAAGGATTTTCATGCGGAGGGTGGATTCTGTTCGACAAATTGTGAAACCATATATCGTGACCGATTAAAAGTTCCTTGTGAGGTATGTGGCGAGAAAATTGAACTGGGCAAAGAAGTGCAACATCATGTATGCTATAATCCCGAGAGAATAATCTACGTTCATGCAGCTTGCCATCAAAGAATTCACAAGACTGACATGTATCCTCAGTTGAAGCCAAGCCAGGAGGATTTGGACACATATCACGCTTCGAAGGCAGTTGTTGCTGCGAAAAAACAAGCGTCTTTTCGACCTGACGCAGAGGGAAATTTTAACTGCTATCGCTGCAAATGCCGTTTTTCCAGTCTTGTTGATTTGAAAAGCCACCTGGCAACCCATAAACGCAAGCCGAAAGATGTTTAGCGCGCGCTAATACTTGCAAGAAACGAGAATTAGGAGAGGCATGCACTATTTGAAACGTTCTGCCTCTACGTCTTTTACGAATTTGATTAGTTCTTGGAAGTATGTCTGCTGATCATCATACATCGAAAAGTGGGCTCCTTTTTCGCAGATTGCCACGCGAGAATTGGATATGCGCTTGCCCATCTCTTGGATGTCCTCAACGCTCATTGTATCGTGACGACCTACTATGAGAAGAGTGGGGACCGTGATGGCTTGAATTTCCTTCCATCTATCCCACTCCTTGTACGTACCCGTAACTACAAACTCGTTCGGTCCATTCACTGTGTTGTATACTTCCGTGTTCAGATGTTTGAACATGCGCGTTACCGGGTCCGGCCAAGGGTCAAGGCGGCAAAAGTGCTTCGTGTACAACTTCTTGAAGACCACTTCTTGATATTCGGGTGCGTCATACTCCCCTTTAGTCTCATACTTTTTCAGGGTTTCTTTAATTTTGACCGGAAACTTCTGCCTGAGCTTATTGACATATTTCACGTATGAGGCAATGCTGGCCGTCATGTTCGATACTATCAGAGCCTTGAGGTGGCGCTGATATTTCAGAGCATACTCGATGCCCAACATTCCGCCCCATGATTGACCATACAAATAGAAACCGTCCAACCCAAGTGATGCCCTCACTTGTTCTACTTCTTCGCAGAAACGCTCAACAGTCCACAGACTCTTGTCTTTCGGCTGATCCGAATAAGCTGACCCAAGCTGGTCATAGTAATAGAACTCAATTCCAGCCTGTGGCAAGAAGTCTTCGAAGCACTCGAAATATTCGTGCGTGGCTCCTGGACCACCATGCAACGTGAGCATCTTCGTCGAGCTGTTGCCGATTTTCTTGGTCCAAACATTGTATTTGCCGTCAACCTGAACCAGCCTAATGCCACCAGTCTTTATTTCGACTCCCATAATATCGCCAAGCCTCAATTCGGGCTCTTATGTATTTAAGAACTCTGCCAGCCCATCATTTTTTTCGATTAACCTGTTTCCAGACTAATGTGTTATCGCGCGCTACCTTCAATCCAGGATTTCTAAGAGTTTTTCTCCTCTTGGGGTAATCCTGTACACCCCTCGTCTGATGCGTTCAACATAGCCACTTACAAGAAGATAGTGATAGAATTGTTTTCTGACTGTATTAGTGGTCGCGAAGCGTAGGCATGTTGCACATGCTTTTTTCTCAATATCCGTGTAGTGCACATGACCCTTCTTAACGAGTTCAAGAATGGTTCTGCGGAGAACATCCCTTTCCTGGTCTTTCATGAGAGGCATACCTACCCAATCAATTCGGCGATTCCGTCGCCAGTTACTCTGATTTGTTTCCCAGACGGGATTGTGTATGTTACTCTTATTGGCAGCCAATCAACATAAGCAGTGCACATCAGGCAATCTTTCGCCATTCCCAGCAAGTCATCACCGAAGAAGAGATGGTGCCCACTCTTGAGGCGAATATCATATACGGTGTCTGCCCGGTATTCCTCCAACTTCACAACGGGAACCTCAACCAATCGCTCCTTGTAAAAATCGTGAAGTGTTAGAGATGTTGGCGAACCATTTATTGGGTTAGTTATGAAGCTTTCCATGCTTAGAGGTTTGACTCTTCTGTTAACGCTTGGACTCCACATGGCATGGTCTTGAGTAACCCGCGAAGTAACGATTTTCCCGTTAGGTTTTCTATAGTGGATCACTGCCATTTGGAAGTCGCCTTTTCGGACAAACATTTCTCTCACAACTGAGGGAATCCATTGCCTTGTGGCATCGTCCATGCCCAGCAAAACATCATCGGGCTTTATGTCCTGAACTTTCTTAGTTGTCCTATCCCACATTAAAATGAGGCTGTCTTCCGCAAAACAGCCGCCGCCTCCTTCGTCGCTCCGTATTTTTGACCAGATAGCGTTGACTTTGCTCGGTGTCCAGTTTATGAGCTTTGATGTATACCATTCAGTGACCTCAGATTCAAGCACATCAAGCGAGTCTAAGTATTCCATTTCTGAGCCAGAACCAATCCAGACGGGTATACAGGTTGTAGAGGGATACGTTCTATAGCCCTCAATGCCTCCTTCAACCTTGTTTATCGTGGCGTTAGAAGGCACGTTGAACCCATAACCCGTGTACTTAGTTTCGGCACCATTGACAGATGACACGGTACGGGCGTCATCTGAAGCGTATGCATTCTCTGGGTTTTCCCAACCAGGCATAATAACCGTGTAGTTTGATGGAGACCTTGTTTCCACAGTCATGCTTCTTCACCTAAAACTGTCACATCAACTGTTCCTGCCACTGAGAGATTGACCACGAGGTTGTTGCCTTGTGTCAGTTGCCAGTTGCATCCAAGAAGGTTAATTGTTATTCCCGTGTTCGCTGTCAACGTCGCCTGAAATTTTGCTGCTCCACTTGCTCCATCTCTCAGATACACTGTGACGGAGCCAGCTCCAGAATTGAAGAGCATTATGAACTTCACCTTGAAGCTTTTTCCAGATGTTGTAGTGTGAACTGTTGTGTTCCCGGCTGCTGTTGCCTGAACACAGTCTATCCCTGAGGAGCCCAAGGCTTTGGCTAAGGCGTCAAGTTTCTCCCATATTGCCTTGAATGCTTCGTGTCTTCTCTCCCAAGTTATCTGCGACACTGACTCATGCCTCTTTTAGCCTGAATTTTGAACAAAAAATGGGGAATAATGAACTGAGAGGATTCTATTGTTATAGAGTTGTTCCTATGTTTGTCATTCGGGCTACCGCTTTGCTGCGCAGAATCGCCAGGCCCACTCGTTCCGAAGCCACTAAGCCGAACACGTTGTTCTTGGTGTCTTGGTAGTCTTCAACTGTGATGTCTCGGCGAACCAGCATGACGCCAGCGATTGCCTTGTTGATGGCGTGTGCCACACCGTTCGTTGCCTTGCTGGTTTTGTAGATTTTCATGGTCAACGCTTGTCCGATTAGGCCTCTTGTGAGCTCCGAGCTGCCCGATGGAAGATACTGATTGTTGATGAATTCTGTGGCAGTCATCATTTGATTCGCCTGTTTGACATGCAAAACTAATGTGTCCGCGTTTGGAAAATCCTCGTTGTCTATGGCATCAAAAAGCTGAACCGTCTTAGTCCATGACATTGCCGTGCCGCCGCCGGCTAAGACTCCGCCGCTTGCCAAGTCCGCTGTAGCGATAGCAGCATAGAGGGCTAAGACTTTCTCTGTTTCTTTCTCAGCAAGCGATCTGCCGAGCTCCTCCAACTGCCTATTAAGTACATTCCATTTGGCGTCTTCAGCGAATTCGCGGCTCCACTCGGCGCCATCCTTGATCAGAATGTTAGTGGACACGTCGACTGTGTCGTATCTTTCTCCATGGATGCGGAGAGTTCCTGTTTCGCTGGCTACGTAAGCAACGGATTTTTTGGCTCTGGGGAACCTTTCCAGAGCTTCGTTTGTGCTCCGCACATCAATTATTTCTCGTCCCACCAAGTTGGGTTTTGCAGCATTGACGACAGTGTCGTGTATGGCGCCTAAGGCTCCTGCCATGTCAGAGAGGATTCCCTCTTTCAGCCCAGCTTTCAGATAGCTCATTGTCCACGGGTTTTTGTAGGCTGTCTTGACCTGTTGCTCAAAGGTTTGTTTGTACCATTCCTCTTTCAGCAATGATTCGTGCATTTGGGGTAGAACAATTTCAGGCATGCCCTGGTCACTTCTCCAGCTTTTTGACTCTGGCTTCGAGTTCCCTGATCTTCGCCATGATGGTCAGGTTGTCCCAGACCTCTGGTTCTTTTTCAGGTTCTTTTGGCATGGATGGTCACTTCGCCACGTAGATGCTGATGAGGTCGTCTGCAGTGGTTGCCGACTGTTCAGAGACGCCGAGTTTCAGAGTCCAAGAATACGTTGCTGTTCCGCCTTCGTTTATGTCAGCCAAGGCGACAACCCGATTGCTCGAGTCTGCACCCTTGACGGCTTTGCCCCTTGTGATTGCGCCTCCAGCCTTGACTTTGACTCTGCCACGCACAAGGACTGGACACATTGCTCCTATCGCAGCGGATTTGGTGGCAACGCCTATGCAGTTTTGATCTGCAGCAGCCATGGTGACTTTTCCATCAGATGAAAGATAGACTGGCGCACCCTTGTTGATGGCGGCTTCAGCTTCGTAGTCCATGATCAATGCGCCGGAGACTGGCTCCAGAACATCACCTATGTCCAAATTTGGTAGCCCTGTTAAATCAGCCATTGATTATTTTCTCCTCAAGCTTTCTTGGGTTTCAACGGTTCGTCCCGTTTACTCACCGCCATGATAATTCATGACCATGAAGTTTAGAGAGCGAACTCGCGTAGTGTCTTCTCGATTTCGCGAACAAACTGTTGAGGACCACCAGACCAAGCCTTCCAAACACTGATAATAGGAATCTTAGCTGCTACGGCCTCAGCAAATCGATGGTACCTCTCCTGCCAAGTCTTCACCTGCTTCTGTGACTCAGCGAGTTTGGCTTCGGTCTCCACCATCTGTTTGCGAAGTGCAACAACGTCAGTCGGCTCTGTCTTGGCCTTCTCAGCCTCGGCCAATTTCTCAGCCCAAGCAACCTCTTTTTCGATTGAAGTCTTCTGCACATCAGCAAGTTTAGCCTCAGTTTGCTCCAACCGTTTACGAAGAGTAACTACAACCTCACTTTCACCTTGCTTGGGCGTCACCCCGCAGACTTCGCTTTCAATCTGCAGTTCCTTGGCCGCTGCACAGAGTTTCTTCTTGGCTTCACCCTTCGCCTCCGCGCTTATCTCTGTCTGGTCGAGTCTCGCAAGTGCGTTGCGCACGTGGTCTGGGTCAAGACTGCCATCAGCGTTTTTAAACGGTAGATGTCGCTTGCCTCTTGGGGTCGTTTTTCCGTCGGCGTCTTTTTCACCATCAGGTTCAATGTAGGCGAATGAGCTGTCGGGCAGGTTGTTGATGTATTCCGTGGTCCATTCAGCTTCTTGGGCTTTGCCAAGCAAATGCGCTTTTTCTCCGATGGGGATGACAACTTGAAGTTTAGCTGCTCCAGGTATGGCAGGGCTCGTTGTAGTCAGTGAGCCCGATGGATTCCTTGATAATACATCGATTTTGCCGTTGAGAACCTCAAGCATTGAGCGCATTTCTCTGAATTGACTTTCAAGACTATTGATTCTGTCGTCAATCGTACGAGCTGGTCCATAGACAAGTTGCTCCATAATACCGTTCCAAAACTTAATGTAGGCATCTTTGTCACCCGGCGGAAACTTGCGAAGCAGGTGCACGCTTGTCAATTCAAAGTTTCTTGGCGCGACTCCGTTTTGGAATTCAACTTTTCCACCGGGGCGGAGCCAGTTTAGTTCGATGCTGATTCCCTTGAATGCCTCGTTGTGAATTTGCTCTGCGATTTCTTCATCTACTGTGCCTTCGAAGGCCACTCCGTCCTCTTTGGGATCATACCAAGCGTTTGTGATCAGGTTGGGCGGTGGCAAGACATACGTGTGGTCGATGCCGAATGGTTTACCGATGAGGGTCGGTGCAGCGTTCTGTAGCTCCTCACGCAGGTAGACGTGAGTCATGTTTTCTTCAGGGTGAAAGATGCGTTTGGGATGGATAGCTACGCCTGAGACTTTGCGACCTTTCAGCTTGATTGATTCGCTGAAGAGATGCAGCTTTTGAGTTTCGCTTTCGCCTACGAAGATGGGTTTCTGTGCCTTCTCAAAAGTAGCCGTGCAGATGGCGAAGGCGCTTCCTTTCTCGTGTCCCTGCTTCATGACGTCTTGGATGCATTGTTCAAACTCAGCTGTGTGCGGCTTCTGATTGTTTTGCGACAACTTGTTTTATAACCTCCGGTACTTGTGAAGGAATCTCCTCTTGCTCCTCGAGAGGCAGCTTGGCCACATCTCGGAGGACCTTACGCAACTCGTCATGCGTGATGACGGTTGGGTCCACTTTCAAAAGTTCAGTCAGCTGACCAAGGATCTGATTCAACTTTTCATAGTCGAGGCTTTCAGGCATGCCCCAGTTGAGTCGAACCTGTGCTTGCTTCGGGTCTAACCCAGCAGCTGCCACGACTCTGTCAAAAAGATAGCGTTCCACCCCGCGCTTAAGAAAGCGCTGCAATGCCAAAACTCTTCTTTCAGCTATTTCTAACGCTGCGTTGGCTGACGCTTCGGTAAATCCTGTTCGTGTTACCAATTTTGCGAGAGGTGTTTGAAGACCCAGAACGTACTCATCTTCGAGAGAATCAAGGTATCTTTCCAAGCCGCGGGTTATCTCAGGGATTACTGGCTGCACTTTAGCCTCGGAGCCTGCTGGCGGATTGTAGACGAAGCGTGCGCCCTTCCGTGGAATCTGGCTTATGGCTGCTTGTGCCTCGTCTCTCTTGTCTTTGCTCAGTCCAGGCAATGACCAGAGCTCGACTGGTCCTCCAAACTTTTCAATGACTCCGCTGAAACCAGCATGAGTTTTGGCTTTTATCTGATAGAAGGGATCCCGTTGTTCGTCGTCGCCTATATCGAGCGGAGTACATATTGACTGTAAGATGCCCACGCCAAGGGGCTTAGCGGTTAGCACGTTGTAGGCAAGGTGAATGACCTCGTCGCCTGAGATTTGCTGTGGTTCACGTTTCCAGTCAAACTCGATTTTTTCAATTTCGCCTTTGGACCCAAGCTTTATGCCTTTGTCCTTGATGATTTCAAGCGGCACAGTTTTCAGAAACTTGATTTTTACAGGCGACCCGGTCCACCAGAAAACGTTTCCCCAGCCTACCAGATATTTGGCGGATGCTTGCAAAGCTTCGTCGAGACCGACTTGGTCGCAGAACTCGTCCACGATTTCTTTGGCGGTTTTGCCTTCGCTTTTCTCCGTGTATTCTTCGTTCATGGTTGTGTAGAAGCCCGTGCCTGCTATCTGGTCGCTGAGAAAGTCTACACTTGCCCTTGTGGCTAAATCGCCTAAGTAGACTTCTGTCATGGTTTTGAAGCTGACTTCAGGCGAAACACCCATGGTCCGCTCAATCGTTGTCGAAAAGATAACGTTTCCAGAAGGATGGATAGCCTCTCTAATTCGGCGGAACACTTTGGTGAAGGGATTGAGCAAGTTTGGGAGCCAGACCTATAGGCTTGTTTTGGCTTGCCCGAGAAACCACAGAAGTTGAAGCTGGCAGCCCGAGCATTTGGGCGTCTCTATTCTTCTGAGCCTCAACCCTCTGGTCCTCGAGCTGCCGACAGAAAAATGCGCTATTCGACAAAATAAGCTTGATTTACGCTTAAAATTTATTCAGAGCACATAAGGAAAATAAACTTGGAAATCTACGTTTAGTCGGGTTCGTGGTTTTCTGAATGCGTCGTGGAATTGAGCGCATGGTTGGTGATGTGCTAACGGAAGCCAAGCAGAAGAGGTTGGCTCCAACCAGGCTGGGTGCTCGCTGTAGCGTGAATTACAATTTTGTTGACGGTTTGATTAAGAGTGGTCTGTTGAGGGTTGAGCAGACGCGGAATGGAAAAGTTACGGTGTTGACGGATAAGGGGCTTCAGGCTTTGGCGGAGTATGAATCCTATCAGTTAAGGTTGTCAGACTTCTACAAGCACTTCAATGGTCAAGACAGATAGGCGCAAAAGGAGGTGAACGAACCCTAATGTTGAGTGTCTTCGTTTGGTCGTTTATTGGCGCCTTGATCTACATTTTGGGCGGGTGGCTGAAAACACCGCAAGAGAACTTTAGCGGAAAAAAAGCTGTGGAAACTGTGGTCATTGCGGTACTTGTGGCTTTGATTTCGATTGCCTTCAACATTCCGCCAGTGGAAGCTCTCACTCTACTAAACCAATGGATAGCAGCCTTCGTGCAACTACTAACCAGCACAGGTTTAATTGCACTCTTCGAGTTCTGGTATAAGGCACTATGGCGGAGAACGCAAGCAGTGCAGACAAAGACTTAGCTTTCAGTGACGTCACTAAAGCAAACAAAATAAGGAAAGAGCATCTCTCATAAGTCAGATGGACGGACACATGACAAGAGATTCGTCAAAGAGCGACTTGGCTTACGTAAAGATTGAAAATCCTTTATACCGCTCTCTCGAAAACCACGTCAGATTGGAGATGGAGTGGTCTGCTTCTGAAAGGAATTTATACTCATACTGCTGGGGAGCTCTTTCTCTTTCAAAAATAGAAAAGGAAGACGTGGCGCACTTAGAGGCTATGGTTAAGAACGAAGTAGAGAATTTTGAGAGAACGGGTGATATAAGACCCTTTCTTCGAGTTGATTTTATTTCTGGGTTGTCTCTGGCCATAAAAATCCTGCACGATAATAAGATGAAGTCGAGCTCCTCGATTGAGAATCTCGTGAAGAATCTTCTTAGTGAATGTGAAAAAAGAAACTGGCTGAACAGTCATGAATTTGTAAGTTCGATTCTATTTTGTTTAGGAGACAACAAAGGCTTCAGCGTATACGCCCAGAAAATGAAGCCATGGCTTCAGAGGAAATACGATGATTTTATGAAAGAAAGCAGTTATGAAAGTTTTATTGACTGCGGTTTCGCTCTTAGCTGGTTTCCTCAGACTATCAGCAACATTGATTCGCGCTTCTTGGATTCTTGTATTGCCAATATTGCCAAGTTTTCTGATGAGAGACTCGCTAAACTTGTGCTCTTTCTAAGAAATATAAAATATCAAGAAAAAGAGATTCGTTTGGTTGAGAGTGAACTTTACGCTCGGCTGGAAAAGGAGTTCAGAAACCAGCTGGGTCCTTCGCTTGAACATGGGCTCAGAGAACTTTTGAATCTTATGCATAGCGGATGCCCTTCGAAAACGGTCTTATCGATTGTTCAGGCTCTCAAAGAAAAAGGGGTAGAATGGGCTAAAGATGTAAGCACAGACGGAAGCAACATAATCATTCATAGACCTCCAAAGCCCACTTATTTGCCAAAAATTGACCCAAAAACCCATTCCTTGGCTCTCTTGAGTCTCAAAGTTAGCAATCGAACAATTATCTATCAATTCTCTGAAAAGGAGTTTCAAAAAGCTCTCGATGCGGTGAAACAGACCAAGCCTAACTACAAAGCAATGAGAATAAGAACAGTGTATGGCATTTTGCTGTTCACTGTTATTCTATCGTTTTTGACATTCAGCATGCTATCTGTTATCCGTATCTCGATAGAATGGAGCACCGTATCAGAAACTCTGCTGACTGCACTCAGCAACCTATTGCGCAATCCCACTTACACACTCAGTTATGCTTTGGGCGTGGGTTATCCCTACTTGCTTCTGATGATCCTTTGGATAGTGTATTTAAGGGCGTTAAGCCGCTTATTCAGATTTGGTGACATAGAACGACATCATGTCATTGATTTGATTCCAGGTTTGCGCAATCTGGTTGAATTTATCTTCGGAAAGGAAGGTGAAAGGAACGCTAACAAGCAATGAGCTGATGTTGAATGCATTGCTCGTAACAAAGTATCCAGAATCGCTACATGTTATCAAAACCAACGTGACGTACCCCGCAGTAGATCAGTTATTAGCGAAATTTAGAGATGTCCACTATTATCCTCATGCTGAAAAGCTGTATTTCGTAGGTGATCGTTCTAAAGTGGAAACTACTCTCACTCAAGCAGGGTTCTCATCAGAATACGAAGGTGAGACAAAAATCAATCCTCTTTCTGACATTGAAATAGTACGACCTATCTTCTACAAAGCGATTAGATTCTTTCTTCTTAACAAAGGTTTTGTCTGGAAGCCTAAAATCAAAAATGAAGTCTTCATAACAAATCCGCCAATCTATCAAGGGACACAGCTGATTCATAAACTTGAGAATTTCAGCAAGGAAGAGATGTTTATCCACGAAGGCTTCCGATTCTACCTTGAGCCTATAGTGGGTAATCTATTCTTGTCATTACTTCCAAGAGTAACTCCTTTGTTGCCTATAAAGGGACCCAAAATACCGCGCGATCTCGTAGTCGTCTGCCGAAGACCATGTGAAAAAAGGCAAGAATGCAAACTTCCTAAGAAAAAAGTTGAAATTATCACTGCAGAAACATTCTACTCAGACTCGGGATTTTGTCCCTATGCTAATTACTATGTTAAGCTTATTGCGGAAAAAACTATTACGGTTCCATTCTGGACGTTGCATTTTGAAGCCTTCTCTTCGACTATCCGCGAACGAGGTTTCTATGTCAATTTCAAGAAAATAGCCCAGAAAAGGAATCTTGACAAACGTAATATACTCAATGTCTTTTCTGACATTCTAAGCGGCAATCAAAAGGAAATTGCTATTCCTGTGGGCGATACAGAAAGAGGCATAGCACTGAATTCCGAGTATTTCAAAGCTGAGGTGGAAAAGGAGAGTTTCTATGACTGAAAAAATAAAACAATGGACTGAACCAGAACTCTTGTTCACAACTGGCACGCAAGAGCGAATCATTGATCCACGTGTAGGCTTGGATAAATATGGTCCTCTTGATTACAGCAATAAAGAAAGAAAGTTCAATGAAATCAGACTTGCATGCATTAGCAAAGAAACTGACCTTCAAAGAATGCAAACACTGGCACAAAAACTAAACAATAAGTACAGGCCCAGAGGAGCAGGCTCTCAAGTTGAGTACAAAGGTTTTTCAGAAATTTATAGAATCAACGTAAAGCCTTTCTCGCAAGAGAACACTGCACTGATATCCAATGAAGAGATAACAAAAGCATTGAACAATGGTGACCCATTTCAAGCAATAGTGAACTTGTATCAGACAAAGATTCAAGAGATCCAGAACAAGGCGAAGGGAAAATATGATGTCCTCATGATACAGGTGCCAAGAGACTTTGATAATTATCAGATTTCGGATGGCAGAGATCTTCGATCTTATATTAAAGTCCTGGCAGTAAGAAAGGACATCAAAACGCAAGTCGTCACTGAAAATGTCCTTAATCCATGGGACGACTGTGATAACATGTGGCACCTTTCGGTTGGTGTCTATACAAAGGCTGGAGGTGTGCCATGGACAGTCAAGGAACTTTCAACATCTCTATGTTTTATAGGCATAGCATATGGAATAAAACAAGGAGCATCAGGTCAAAGTATTCTGTCGGGGCTCGCAGAAGTTTTTGACGAATTTGGAAAGCACGTTTCTATGTACACAATAAACTGTGAGGTTTTTGGAAAAGATTTCACGCTGGAGACCGACCGTGGCTACCACCTTGGCAAAGATAAGATGAAAACTCTAATTGAAAACGCAATCGGAGAATATGGGAAAGCCATACAGACTCTGCCAAAAAATGTCATAATTCACAAAACGACCTTCTTTAACCAAAATGAAAAAGAAGGTGTAAGAGAAGCGTTGGAAAAAAACGGGACACATTATGATCTTGTTTATGTTCAAGGCAACTCCTCTCATAGATTCTTAGCCGCAGGCAAATATCCCCCAGAAAGAGGCATATTTTGGAAGAAAGATGACCTGACAGGAATCCTATGTACCGTAGGGTATGTTGATGATTTCAGAACCTATCCTGGAGCTGGTTCTCCTGTCCCCTTGGAACTACATAAAGATCAAGGAGACACGAAAATTGACGTCTTAGGAAAACAAGTGCTTGCCTTGACAAAGATGGACTGGAACAGTGCAAGTTTAATGCTCAAGGATCCTGTTACGACTAAGTATGCTGCACGAGTTGTGGATGTACTAAAGGCAGGGCTGCAAGCAGACGAGCTTGTCAAGGATATTAGGTATTATATGTAAGAATAGAGCTAATTATGATTGGGGTATATCCTTGTCAGAAGATAAGTTACCGATTTCAGAAGAATTGAAGGTACTTCAAGGGATTACACTCTACAAGAGTGACAAATGGTGGTCAGCAATGGCTTTGTTAGATGCCTTTGGAAGGAAACAGATCGCTGTTTATTTGTGGACCAAGAAAGACGACCAGTGGAAAAGAAAACAGAAATTCGTCATCCACAATAAAAGCGAGTGGACTAACATCAAGGAAAACGTAGAGAAGCTCATTGAGCAACTGAAGTAGTATTTCATTATCATTTCGCTTGTTTTAGCTCCTGAATCTCACGAGAAATTCAAACGGTGTTTCCAAACTCAGGAGCGTTCGGTTTCACCTTCAAGATGTAGCGCTAAAAACGGCATCTAAGCATGCGCGTAAGCATCCAATTCTTCTTTTGTGCTGTCCCAAGAGCTACGCATGAAGCTTGTTAATGCCCAGTTTTTACCACGTTTCTCTGCTACACGCTGCCCAAGAATAGTGTCGAGTCGCTTGTTCATGCGTTTTAGTCGTTTTGTGACTGTGAAGCGTGTGAATCTTTTGTCGCCGAGGCGAGTTGCAACATCTCGTGGAAGCATGCCATATTCGCCGGCGCCGCGTAGCTCCTCGAGTATTTCGTGGTCGACTTCGTCTTGGCAGGCGATGTCCTGTATGTACTCAGGCTCAAACACCATAGAAGGCTCAAGACCTTTCGCCAAGAAACGCAAAACAGTTTCAATTCCCTTAAGCCTGCGATCCACCTTGTCAAATTTCTGCAGAAGATACTGGTATTTGCCTACTTTATCGTATTGTGCACGGCTTTTTTTAGCCTGTTTTTCCGTGGTTTGTGATGGTTCAGCCATCAGAAGGTGCCTCAAACCTCACAAAAAATGAAATCCAGAATGTACGTAGTAAGGAAAATTGAGCACTGATGATCTACCCGACCAGCTAATGAAATTGGGCATCGTGAAAACTCCATCATTTTTCCATGCCTTTCAACAGACGCAGAAACAGCATTGTGATGATTAGGTTTCTTCACCACGTACATTACGGCTCCTGTTTCTGTAGGGCTTCAACGAACGCTTTTTTCAACCCGATTTTCCAGTGTCCTTCGAGTTGGGAGCGAAACAGGTAGATGATGTTGTCTTGAACCAGCCGTTTCAGCGCCTCTAAGAGCACGTCTGGGTTTTTTCCAAGTTTCTCAGCTAACTCGAATTGGTTTTTAACCAGAATGAATTTGGAGCCCGTTTCGCCGTAATGCCTTGTTAGTACTTCTACTACTTCCTTCTCAGTCTCAGAAAGGTTGCAGTTATGAAGCCAGAGGTCAAAGCGAACCTGTTTAAGCTTCTGTGGCTCTTTCTTTGATATTTCTTTTATACTTCTTTCTTCTTTCTTTGATACATCTTTTATATTATTATTAACGTTAGTCAGATGCGTAGTAAAATCTCTTCCCAAATCAGTTAATTGCCAAAATGCGTCTTTTTTGTCGACTAATCCGTAGTTTCGCATGTTGAAAAGGTACACTTGGATGTATCGGGCCTGTTTTCCTGTTAATTCATTGAGGTCGCAGAGGCGCAGGGGCCCGTCTTTAAGGTGAAAAAGCAACTCAACTGTGAAGCCGCGCACACGCCCCAAGGAAGTAGTAGTAGATAGCAGTAGAGCTTCAGCCAAAAAATCACCTGGGCAAAGTCTCTCAGGCTTCCTCGATTAGTTCCAGTTTGAACCCGCGTTGCGTGATGGCTAACAACCGTTTTTGATAGGCTTCATACTCAGCTCGAGTCATCAAAATAATGTGCTGAGTTTTCCTTTCAGAATGCATCAGTCGACCAAACCGTTGACTCTCTTGCATGCGGCTGCCGAAGAGAAAAGCCACTTCAACGATGCGTTCAAGCTTCAGATCGCTTAAGCCTTCGTCTCCAACTCGGCTGACAACGCAGGCTTGACTGTTGCGTATGATGTCCAAGCGCTCTCGGGTTTCGCCGTAGACAAAGGGAATCTCTAACCGCTTACTGATGTCTTCTCCGTAGTCGAGGCTGTCACAGAAAATGATGGTTTTTAGCGGTAGCTGCATTAGCTCGTCGAGTTTGCGGTCCTTAGCTCTGCGATCTGGTAGCACGTAGACTCTGAATTGAGGCACGTGAATGATTCGGAGCTTGAGCAAGTCAGACCAAGCCATGCCGATTGGAAAGCCTGTGAGTGCAAAGATGTAGTTTTCACGTCCATCTTCTCTGAATGGGCTGCCGCTAAATCCGGTGCGGTATTTGGCTTGAATTGTGCTCAATTTGATGAAGGTTGGAGCCGGGAGATGCTGACATTCGTCAAATAGGACAACTGACCACGGTTTGCGTGCAACCTTCTCGTAAGCGTGATAGGTTTCCACTGTAACCTCATTTTTAGTTGAAGGGTTGAAGATTGGTAACCGTTCAAGCCATTGCTCTTTCAAAGTAAGCGTAGGCACGATAACCAGGTGAGGACCCTTAACCGAACCGATTATTCTGTGTCCGAAGAGGCTTTTGCCGGTGCCAAACGCCCAGTAGATGCCGATGGCGCCACGCTGTACAAACTCTTGCCAAGCTCTATCTTGGATGTCTTGTGTGTTCTTTGCCTTGCAGATTTCGGCGTATTTCAGACTGCCAGAATCAGTCCATGGTCTTAGGTCTTCTGGCGCAATCGGTTTTGGCATGAAAGGTAGGGTGCCGTCGTCAATCATCTGGGCAATAAGTCTAAACTCGTAACCCTGTTTGATTCGTATGCGGTCCTTTCCTTCTCGGCGACTGAGGAAATGACTGTATTTCTGCCAGGCACGTTCCTGAAGAGCCTCGCCAGTTAGGAGCATGTTGTCGTAAACCTTCAGTGGCAATGGCTCGGGAAACTTCAGTTTGTCTTCGAGCTCTGGTGGAATCTCGCTTAGCCATTTGACAAACTTGTTGACAATGAAGATGTTGTAGCTTTGAGTGCTGTGGTCCAAGTATCCAACTTGAAGCTTGAGCCATTTGGGAACGATAACCCACCATTCGTTGCCATGCTTTGGAATCATGACATAAGGCTCTTCCAAAAAGGGCTGCAAATGCTCGAGGTCAACTTGACTGCTCTGATCCTGCGACAATGCTTCTTTAAACCGAGTAGCTAAGTCATCTCTTCTCTTTTGTAACGCTGCAATGGCTTGCTCGATTTTGGAGTCTGCTTCTGAAACAATCTTCCGTAAAACTTCAATGTCCTCGCTCATGGTGAGAGGCGTAGCCTCCGAGTCATTATTTACTGTGATTCTCGGTTTTTGGCAGGAATGCGGGGCATTTTCTTTGGGCGCGTAGGCTTTGGTTGACGCCTTGTTTGTTGAGGTGTTTCTTGATGTAGTGGTCGCCTTTTGGGCAGTAACCGCTGAGTTCTGTTATGCCATGGTTCCAATCGATTTGGCTTTCATAAGTGCAGTCGACGCAGCGAACCATTGGTTTTCACCTTCACATGAAGTGATGGAGTTTTTGGTATGGTCTTTTTCCGTTCCAGCCGCGTCCAAGCAGCTTCTCGGTCAAGTCATCGCTTTTGTCAAAGGCTTCTCGTATGACTGATGTCTCATCTTCGCTGAGAAAAAGTATAGGAACTCCAAAGTCTTGGTCAGCTTGGCTCGGGTCCAAGACTAATGCAACTCCGTAACCGTCAACCGGGTTGTCTTTGCGGTAGTAGGCTGGGACAGATGGGACCGAGAAGCCTGTGAACCCGCGGTAGCTGCGGTAAACGAGAGCGTCTCCCGTCTGGAAGACCTGGTTTTTGCGCAAAATAATCACAACAGCCTTCAGTCTCATTCGCTGGAGCCTTGGACAATCTTGACGTAGCCTTGCACTTCGTCAACTTCGATCAGATTGACCTTGTGACCTTCCACTTGAAGTCTCTTAGCAAAATTCTCGTCCACTGCGCCCGTGTATTCAACAAGTCTGGAGCCGCTGAAATAGACAACCTTGACAATGTTCCCTTTCTCATCGGTCACATAGAAGACGGTTCCAAGCTCGTGTATGCTCTTCCTGAGCAGCTCCTGATCAGTGATTTTGGCTATGAGCTGAAACCTCAAGTCTGTTCCTCCGCTTTCTCACGTTTTTCGAGTGCTTCGAGCCGTAGGCGCACAGCCTCGGAGACAAACTCTGCTATTGTTCGGTAGGTTCCTCGTTTCTTGATGAGTTGTTCGACTCTTTCGACGAGTTCGTCGGGTAATGAGACGCCCCGGTAGTTGCGTGGTTTTTGCATCACATCAACCTCAAGGATGTGGTATGGGTGTGGTAAAATCAAATAAAAGTTGTGGTATGCATGAGGTAAAAATCGACAATGCAGTGATGCCAAATTTTATTAAGGTGTGACTAATGCATCCATGTAGTATGCATGAGGTAAAATTATGCCTGTTGACAAATATCGGGGAATAAGCCTCCAAAGGGAACTTGTGGACAAGATTGAGGAGTACGTTAAGACTCATCCAGAGACTGGCTACAAGAGCACAGCTGACTTCGTGACCGACTCTGTCAGAAAAAGATGCGAAGAACTAAAAATCCTCATTCCGATGCCTGCTGAACCGCCGAGGCTGGAGCACTATAACCTGAATCAAGACCACGTTACGATAATTGACCGGGCCCAAAAAGCATTCGCAGATGTCTACTTCCGCAACAACCACGTATACTGCGAATACTGCGCCTCAGAAAACTGTGAACACATCGAATACGCATTGAACCTGCCAAAGATACAGGCGATTCTGAGCAAGAAAGGCTGGGTAATAGAAGAAGGAAAAATCATAAGCAAACCATATTGAGGGAAGTGGGGCTAAATTGGGTGGGAAGTTAGTTGAAGAAATCCTGAGTAAACCTGCCAGGCTTTCGCCTGATCAAACGAAGGCTGTGTTGTCTGGTTCAAGGTACAATCGGGTTATTGCTGGTGCAGGCGCTGGGAAGACCGAGACTTTGACAAGAAGAATTGTTTATCTTTTGTTGGTTGAGGGTGCTGAGCCTTCCTCTATTGTGGCTTTCACTTTCACCGAGCGGGCTGCCCAGAGTATGAAGAGCCGCATTTACCAGCGAGTGGGTGAGCTGGATTCTGGCAAGTTGGGCAAATTAGGTGAAATGTACGTTGGGACGATTCATGCTTATGCTAAGAGAGTCCTTGATGATTATTTCAAGTTTGGGAACTACACCGTATTGGATGAGAATGAGGAAATTGCTTTCTTGATGAGGCATGGCTGGGATATTGGGATTAACGAGTACGAGCACAATTATTCTGAAAGTTGTCGGGTTTTTCTTAGGACGGTGAATATGGTTTGGGATGAGATGCTCGATAGGAAGAAGCTGGAGGCTAAGGTTCCTGACTTTTGTGAGAAGTTGGCGCATTATGAGTATTTGTTGGATAAGCATAAGTTGTTGACTTTTGGGCGTATGATACTTCTTGCGGTTCAGAAGCTTCGGGAGAGTCCTGGTACTCTAAACATGGTTAAGCATCTTATTATTGATGAGTACCAAGATATTAATCGGGCTCAGGAAGAGTTTATTCGTCTTGTCGGCAACACTGGCGAGATATTCATTGTGGGCGACCCTCGACAAAGCATTTACCAATGGAGAGGTTCGGATGAGAAGTTTTTTGGTTCGTTCGATGAGACATTCAAAGGAGCTCAGACGGTTACTATAAGGGAGAATCGCAGAAGCGGCAAAAGGATAGTGGCGAATGCCAACAAGTTTGCTGGCACCTTTGAGAAGGCGCATTACGAGTCAATGGAGGCAACTCGTAAAGATGATGGTTTCATTGGTTTGGTCGAAGATGAGTCACCTGAGGATGAGGCTGTTTGGATTGCAGATCAGATAGGCGATTTAGTGGGCAAGCGAGGTCTGAAATATTCTGATATTGGTGTGCTTACCCGAAGTGTGAGCTTGGCTGCTGGGCCACTTGTGGATATTTTGAAGGAGCGAAGGGTTCCCTACATTGTAGGTGGAAAAGTCGGCTTGTTCAAGCGTGATGAGGCGCAAGCATTAGGTCGTATTTTCGCTTGGTTTTATGAACGAGGTTTCTGGGTTGAAGACCAGTGGAAATGGAATGAGCAGATAACTGGAGATGACCTTCTCCGGACTGCGCTTGATTGTTGGCGTTCTGTATATCGATATCGGCTGCCGAATGGTGCCGAGTCAAGACTTAGGGAGATAAAAGCTGATCTTAACTCGAAAAAGCCTTCGTATAAGAATTTCACGAGCATATACCAAGATGTGCTAATTACGTTGGGTTATGAGAGTCTGGTTCATACCGATCCTAACGATGCTACTGTTATGGCTAACTTGGGTCGGTTCAATAACCTGTTAACTGACTATGAGACGGCGAACAGAGTTGGCGGAAGGACCCCTCATTGGAACGAGGACCTGAAGGGACTTTGTTGGTTCATGAATAGCTATGCAGCTTGGGCGTATGAGGAGCAGCCGGCTGAGGATATTCGCGGCGTCGATGCGGTGCAGATTATGACTGTGCACCAGGCTAAGGGGTTGGAGTGGCCTGTCGTGTTTTTGTTTTCCACCGTTGACGGCAGATTTCCTTCAAGGATGGTTGGACGTGCACAAAATTGGTGTGATATTCCGAGGGATATGTTTGATGCACGTAGGTATGAGGGTGATTTGGAAGATGAGCGAAGGTTGTTTTATGTGGCGATTACTCGTGCTCGGGATGCTTTGGTTGTTAGTCATTTTAGGCGGTTGAAAAAGAGAATGAGCAGGAGTCCTTTCATCGACGATTTGGATTCTAATGTGATAACGCCGATTGAGGAAGCTGGGCTTCCCAGTTTTCCAGTTGGGAAGTTAGAGCCTTTGGATGGCTTGTTGACTTTTTCTGCGAGTGAGATTACTTCATATTTGAGGTGTCCTTACATGTATTTGTTGAGGAATGTCTACGGTTATCAGCCTGAGTTGGATGAGGCTATTGGTTTTGGTAAGGGTGTTCATTATTGTTTGAAGCGGGCTGTTGAGCTTCTTAAGAGGGATAAGGAGCTCGGGCCCATCACTGCGGCTGTGAGGGCGGTGGACAACGAGTTTTTCATGCCATTCGCTGGTGGTGAGGTCTTTGAGAGCTACAAGAGGGGTGCGCGTAGGAGCGTTTTGAATTATGCTAAGGGGCATGGCGAGGATCTTCGGCAGAGTAGTGAGGTTGAGTATCGAATTGAGTTTCCGATTCATAGTGCGACAGTCACTGGGAGGATTGATGTGTTGGGCGATAAGGAGGTTCGGGATTACAAGACCTTGGACTACAGGGAGGTTGAGGGCTCCGTGAGTATGAACGAGGCTGAGATGCAGGTTAGGCTGTATGCTGCTGGCTTGGAAAGTGTTGGTAGGCACGTTAAGGGCGGATCTTTAGCTTTCTTGAGCAGCAAATCTTCAGAGATTGTGCCTGTCGATATTGGTGAGGCTCGTGTTGGCAGAGCGATAAGGGATGCTGAGAGAGTTGTGGAAAGCGTAAGAAAGAAGCATTTTAAGCCGAACCCCGGCGAGCATTGTGAAAATTGTGACCAACGGGAAATCTGTAGGTGGAAGAAATAGCATGACTGTGAATAGTAAGGTTGAGAATAGTCGTGAGAAAGTTAGGCGTTTGTTGAGGGAGCTATTTCAGTTCGACGCGCAAGATCTTGATTTTGGGATTTATCGTATTTTGAATTTTAGGAGAAAGGAGATTGAGCGTTTCATTGAAGATGATTTGATTAAGGCTGTTGAAGCTGAGTTCAAGGAGTACGCCAAAGCTGGCATGGTTGAGTTGCAAAAGGAGGTTGAGAAGCTGAGGGCTGAGATTAACCATGATTTTGGTGAAGGGACGATTGATGAGCAGGGTCATGTGAAGAAGCATGAAGATACACCCAAAGTTCAGGATTATGTGAGAAAGGTTGATGAGCTAAAGAGTGCTGAGGCTTCGGAGGCTCAGATGAACGAGGTTTTCAACCATGTTTACGAGTTTTTCTCGAGGTACTATGACAAAGGCGATTTCATTTCCAAAAGGAGATATGGTGGCAGGGAGAAATATTATGTTCCCTATAATGGCGAGGAAGTAGTTCTTCACTGGGCGAACAAGGACCAGTATTATGTGAAGACGACCGAGTATTTCAGAAACTATAGTTTTAAGGCAGGTCCTTATCGAGTCAACTTTCTGCTCAGAGAAGTTTATGAGGAAGTGAACAATGTTGTCGGAGAGAACAAATATTTTGTTCTTTGTGACTCGGATGCTGTCAAAGTTGACGATGAGAAGAAGACTGTTGAGATTCACTTTGAGTATAGAGCACTTACAGACGATGAGAAGAAGAAGTTTGGAACCAGAAATGTGCAAGAAGGACTCGTGTCAGCTACTGTAGACAAGATATTTTCTGAAACAAGCAGTAGTCGTGTCAATAGTGAGCTTAGAGTAAAGGTAGATGAGGAAGAGACGTCCCTTGAAAAGCACTTGACTGATTATGTTAGGAGAAACACAACTGACTACTTTATTCATAAAAATCTTGAGGCGTTCTTGAACAGAGAGCTTGAGTTTTACATAAAGAATGAAGTTGTGGATATGGACGGGTTCGAGAATTTAGATGAGAGGAGTCTGCGTATTGCGAGGGCAAAGGTAAAGGCGATTCGTGAAATAAGCAACAAGATTATAGGGTTTTTGGCACAAATTGAGGATTTCGAGAAGATGCTTTTTGAGAAGCGGAAATTCGTGCTGAAAACTGGCTATTGTACCACTTTAGACAAGGTACCACAGGAATTGTATGACGAAATTGGCAAGAACGAGAAACAGGTGCTTGAATGGAAAGAATTGTTCAAGCTTGACGAAATCACAAAAGGGACTTTGGATAGTAGCGATGCGACTAAGGGCAAGACCACTCTTGATGCAGATTTCCTTAAGAAACATAAGAATCTTGTTTTGGATACAAAGTTTTTTAGCGAAGATTTCAAAAGCCGTCTTCTCAGCACCTACGATAATTTGGATGATGAAGTCACTGGAGTCGTCATTAGAAGCGATAGTTTTCATGCCCTCAATTTGCTTCAATCCAAATATCGAGAAAAAGTCAAATGTATATACATTGATCCTCCATTCAACACCGGGAGTACAAAGATCCTCTACAAGAACGAATATGAGCATTCATCATGGGTTTGCATGGTCGAAAACCGTCTTCTCTTAGGCTTGAAGATGCTCGAGCCTGGCGGGATTCTCGAAATTGCGATAGACGATTATGAAGGTCATCGTTTGAGAATGTTGATTGACAGGATCCTAAGCGAAGAGAATCGTCTTGGCACAATTACCGTGGTTCATAATCCAGGAGGAAGACATGATGATAAGTTCATAGCTACTGCGCATGAATACATGCTTGTCTATTCCAATCAAAAAGAAAAAGCTGCAACCTACAACTTACCATTATCTGAAGAGGACGTAGCCACTTTCAGATACAATGATGAGAAAGGAGCATACCGATTAAGGGAATTCAGGAGAAGCGGATCTCATTCAACCAGGTTTGATAGACCAAACATGTGGTATCCAATATACTACAATCCGAAAACAAAGGAAATCGAAGTTTTGAAAAGAAAAGAGGGAATGGTAGAGATACTACCCATAGACCCTAAAGGGATAGAAAGGGTGTGGAGGTGGGGCAAAGATACTCTTCAAAAGAAGAAAGACGAGCTCATAATTGAACCAAGCAAAGATGGATACATTGTAAAAGTTAAGGCCAGACTCGAAGAGAAAGGTGGACTTAAACCAAAATCAGTCTGGAATAAATCATCCTATAGTTCGGCTCTGGGCACCACGATGTTGAAAGACATACTCGGAAAAGAGGGAATGTTCTCTTATCCTAAATCCCTTGAATTAGTAATTGATGCCTTGCGTGTCGGAGCTGATGATGACTCAACTATACTGGATTTCTTCGCAGGTTCCGGCACAACTGCTCATGCTGTACTCAAACTAAATGCTCAAGACAAAGGCAATCGCAAATACATTCTCGTTGAGATGGAAGATTATTTCGAAACAGTTCTTCTGCCGCGCATAAAAAAAATAATGTATTCAGAAAATTGGAGGAATGGATTACCTACTTCTTCAAAAGGTTACAGCCATATTCTAAAGTATATGTACCTTGAACAATATGAGGACACTCTCAGTAACATTGTTTTTTTGGAAAAAGATAAGACTATGCAAGAAACACTGGACGAATTCGGAGACTATCTTCTGCGCCAAATGCTGGAATTCGAAACTCGCGGTAGTCTATCAAGACTCAACGTAGAGAAATTCCACCAACCCTTCGGATACAAAATAGTAATGTTCAGTCAGACCGAAAAAAAACTCGAGGCAGTTGACCTGGTTGAAACTTTCAACTACTTACTTGGTATCACCGTGGAAAAGTCTCGGATGTTTAAAGACCAAGAACGAGAATACCGCTGCGTTTTCGGAAGACAAAAAGAAGAAAACTTCGCCATCATCTGGCGCAGCACAGTAGACATCGACCTAAAGAGAGACAAAGAATTCGTTGAAAAGACAATATTGGATGGTATACAACCCGACCGCATCTTCATCAATGGAGACAGCCTGATCGAAAAAGCCGAAGCCATCGAGCCAGAATTCAAAAGATTAATGGAAGCCTAAAATCGCCTTGCCAGCCAGAATCAAAGTCAATGCAGCAGGCAAGTTCAGCCTTGAAGACCACCTTATCTTGGCCAAATTCATAGCAAACAAACTTGGCATTAACAGACTATCACAAATCAAGGACTTCAAAGACATACCAGAAGAATTCGACGCCGAAGGCAGAAGCCACATGTTCCATGCACTCTTAATCAGATCTGGCAATACTATCTCCGAAGACAAACTCAAACAATACGACGACAACATCAGGAAGCACTTCGAAAATTGGAAAAAACGGAGAAAACAAAGTCTCACCCTCAAATACTTCCAATACCTCGCCCTGCTTTCCAATGAAATATTCCTCGACAACTACTTTAGCAACCCGACCCAGTTTCTTGAACAAATAAACGACTGGATACTCCAAAAATCCGAAGAATTCGGTTCAGGCATCTCCCTCGATGACCTCTTCGGTAACCTAAACAAAATAGCCTACTGGATGGCCACAGGCTCCGGAAAAACCATGATCATGAACATCAACCACCGGCAATTCCTACATTACAACAAAGGACCATACAAAATAGACTACGAAAACATATTACTCATAACACCATCTGACGAAATGACAAACCAGCACCTCGAGGAACTAAAAACCAGCGGAATAGCAGCCACACAATTCCAAGGAGACACTGCCGGCTATTTTAGCGCTGAAGACAAAAACACAATCAAAGTTCTAAGCATACACAAACTCAAACTCCCAGAAGACAAAAAAGGCGAAGGTGTAACGATAGATGTGTCCAGCCTCGGAACAAAGAACCTCGTCTTCGTAGACGAAGGTCATAAAGGACAAACAACAGAAGACATGAAATGGAAACAAATCCGAGACTGGCTTGTAAGAGACGGTGGCTTCACTTTCGAATACAGCGCAACCTTTGGTCAAGCCATATCCAGCACAGCTGAAGCCGCATTCCGAGAATACTCACAAGCAATACTCTTCGACTACTCATACAAATACTTCTACGGCGACGGCTACGGCAAAGACTTCCGGATTCTAAATGTCAGCACCAAAAAGTTCGACACCACAGACATAAGAACAATTCAACTCGCCAACCTAATCTCCGCCTACGAACAACTTCTCCTCCACGAAAAACTCGAAAACAACATCAAAGAATACAACATAGAAAAGCCGCTTTGGATATTTGTCGGCAGCAAAGTTAACGAAGCAACATCAGACGTCTTGGAAGTTGTAAAGTTCCTAAACTGGTTCCTCACAGAAAATGAAAACATAGTCAGGTCCCTGATGAAAAAAATACTCGACGGAAACACAAGCATCCTGGACCCAGAAAAGAACGATGTCTTCGCTCCAAGATACCCAGAAAGAAACTTCCCATACCTAAGAAGCGAAAAAACTGCGGCAGAAGATATCTACGACGGCACACTCGACAAGATTTTCCATATCTCAAGCAGGTCAACAACAAAGAAACTGCGACTCGTAAACCTCAAAAAAACAGAAGGAGAAATCGGACTAAGAGCAGGAACCTCCGAGAAAAACTTCGGCGTCATCAACATCGGAAATAGAGCCGAATTCATCAAGCTCGTCGAAGAAAAAGCCAACGAAATAACCATAGAAAACGACGTAACCGAGCAATCTCTGTTTGAACAAATCAACGAGCCAAAATCGCCACTCAACATGCTAATAGGTGCCAAAAAATTCATAGAGGGCTGGAACTCATGGCGAGTATCCAGCATGTGCCTACTAAACATCGGTAAACGCGAAGGCACACAAATCATCCAACTGTTCGGACGAGGCGTACGCCTTAAAGGAAAAGACTACTGCCTAAAAAGAAGCCGCTTCATCACCGAAGGACCACATCCAAGAAACATAGAACCGCTGGAAACATTGAACATATACGGCATAAGAGCCGACTACATGGAAACCTTCCGTGAAGTCATCGAAAGAGAAGACGTACAATCATACCAAGAAATTCCCCTAAGAATTGAAACTAAGGAACCCTTCCCGAAGAACCTAAAAATCCTCAAACCCAAAGAAGAAACGCCCTTCTCCCAAGAAACATTCATTCTGCAACCAGAGGACAACATCACAGCCAGACTTGACCTACTGCCCCGCGGAACAGTAATCGACGGAAGAGAAGAAGAAACCATGATGACTATCACCCACACACAACCCAAAATGATCGACAAAAGACTACTCGACCTACTTGATTGGAACGACATCCTATTCGCAGTCCTACAATACAAGAACGAAAAATGCTGGTGCAACTTCATAGTCACCAAAGAAAATCTGAAACAGATAATCTACCAACAAAAATACCAGCTATTCTGCCCAGACACCTACCTCGGTGACTACAAAACGTTCTCTGAAACGTACGACCACGTAACCAACATTGTCACCCTCATCCTGAAAAAATACTTCGAAAGATTCTACGCCCAAAAAAGAAACGCATGGGAAAAAGACAAATTCAGAGTATCCTTCCTTCAAGAAACAGACGAAAATCTACCAAAAGAGTATCGACTACGCGTCGCAGAAGACGCAAAAAACCTCATCTCGGACATTGAGAAACTCATCGAATCAAAGGAAATATACACAACAAAAGGGAACATGGCTTTCTCCAACGCACGTTTCGAAGGCCACCTATACCAGCCACTGCTGATTAGACCAAACACGAACAAAATAATTACAATCCCAGCCGGACTGAACGAAGGCGAGGCAAAATTCGTCGAAGATCTCGGCAACTATCTAAAAACCAACCCAAGCAACTTGAAAGACTGCGAACTATACCTCTTAAGAAACCTAACCCGCAGCAAAGGAATAGGCTTCTTTCAAACCAACTCCTTCTACCCAGATTTCATTCTGTGGATAATCAAAGACAAAAGCCAAGAACTCATCTTCGTAGACCCAAAAGGACTAACATTCATACGCGACCTCGACCACCCAAAACTAAACCTCCACAAATACCTCAGAAATGAAGTCCAAAAAGCCCTCAACGACCCACAAGTAAAACTCGACGCATTCATAGTGTCATACACAGCCTTGAACAAAGTAGAACAGTTGTTCAGACATTACAGAGTAGGACGAACCGAACTGGAGACAGACAAACACATCCTGTTCCAATTTGAAAGAGAAGGAATAGACAATCCCACTTACATCGAGAAAATGTTTGAACTATCACATAACTGAAAAATGCTCCAAAAACCCCATGGAGAAGAGATATTGAGAAAACTAATAGTCGTGTCGGGTTCAACCAGACTACGAAAAGAACCCATCGACCCAATTCCAGCCATAGAGAGATTTGATGGCGTATCCCCACGACTTTTAAGAAAGTACCGCAAACAACTGCGCAATTCTGACATTTTCCTTTTGTCACCAGTATACGGGTTGATCAATGCTGAAGATAAAATAGCCTTAAAGGAACCGGTGAAAGGAAGCTGGGGTGAGCCAATTCTGGACGCCAACGAAATACTGAGACTCAGACGAACCAACCTCTCAACTTTGCGAAAGTTGCTTTCAAAGCGAAAATACGACGAAATCTATGTAAACGTGGGAAGAAAGATGCTAAGAACAATGGACGGATTCGAAGAGTTAGTTCCACAAACAGTTAAAATAACGTATTCGCAGGGTGAAAGCCTCGGTCTAAAGATGGCTCACATGAAGAAGTGGATTAAATCACTTAGGTAGTCCATATTGCCTGTCAAGAAGTGCCCTGTTGAAGGCTGCACTGAAACATTTGAGGCACCGACTGAATTTGAGGCAAGAATTAAACTGATCGCTCATATCGCAGCCGTTCATACCTAAGGTCACATGGTTCTTGCGCCGCACTGAGGACAGTGAACATGCTCGACGCTGTCTTCAGCGTCAAATCCGCTAACTCGAACACTGCCCTTCTCAAAAAAACAGCCACATCGACGGCAATGATGAAAGTTTCCCCAAGGAGAAAAACCCATTTTCTCAAGCAGAAGACGCAGCCTCATGAAGCGGAATGTCGGCATCAGTTATCACTCCTCCTCATATTTGAAGCCCAATACGCTTTAAAAATCATGTTGACTTTCAAATGTAGAGGTTTCCTTGCTATATAAAGGAACATTTTCTTTTCAACGCTTCATGTGAAATTCAACCTGTTAACACTCCACATGGGTTTCAGGGTTTCATGTGAATAGTGCACAACATCTCATGTTGCTGAAAACTGACTTTGAAAACTATATAAGCCGTGGCGACCCACAGGAATTTTGCTTTTTAACATTTTGCTCAACATCCAACTGAAATTCCAAAATCTCTGATGCCGAATTTTCACGCTTCGGCTTGAAGTCTGCAAGGTGCCAAAAGCTAATCAGAAGCTGAAAATCAACTTGTTCAATGAAATCAGCTTGTTCCACAACTTGTTCACTTTCACTATTATAGTGTGCTCTAAACTATTTTTTGATGATTTTTAGCCCAGCGGTTAAGCTTAGCCTTAACCCGTAAGCAAAAGTCAGCGTCGGGACAGCGGGCCCCAGCAGTGACGTCGGCGAACCAGCCCACGAGCGAGATGGACCCGCATAAGCAATTTTCTCAGAAGCGGCTCGCCCACGGCGAAGACCAGGTCTGAAAAGAACGATGCCAAGCAGCCACTTAGGCGCTCAGAAAACCTTGATGACGAAAAGAGAGGGAACCGTTGAGTCAGCTCAAGCGATTAGTCGGGTAATACCCACAGCGAGGCGCAAAAAATCGAATTGCCCAAGGGTATGGAAAAAAGTAGGGCAACGTGGCAGCCTGAAATGAACCAAAAAGTCGCGATCTATCCCTCTTTTTTTTCACAGCCTAAGCCCAAGCGACTTAGGCGAACCAAAAGGAGGTAGAAAAATATGAAACAGCAAACGGAAGAAAACCCACAACCCATCAAAGCTGAGACGAAGAAACCAGCGTTTCCGATGGAGGCTGAGATAACAAAATACGGCTTCCTATACTTCGGAAAAGAAGCGCTGGCTATTCTCGGATGGCAAAGAGGCGACAAAGTGACGCTACAACAAACGCCAGACGGACTCCTCATAGCAAAGGCAACGCAGAAGAAGGAATAAAACCGAAACCAATACAACAGAAAAGGAGGTGAAAAAATGCCCAAACCAGGAATGACAGGCTTATGCCTCAAACAAGAAGTCGCCGACCTACTACGAACCAAAGCACAATCAGCCAACATGGGCTTAAACGAATACCTCACCAGCATGCTCATCGGGCCGTCCGTACCGCGGATAGCGGTTCCTCAACCATCAACAGGACCGTCCCAACAATGTATCGAGGACTGTCCTGGGACCGTCCCAGACCCGCTATCCCAACAGCTTCTAAGCCTAATTCAAACTCTAATCCAACAAAGCAACCCAAACCAAAGCCAAAACCAATTTTCTCTTAGTGAAGGTTCTCTTTTCGCAAAAAGAGAAAGTTCAGTGGTAGCCCGGGAGAGATTCGAACTCTCGTCAGCGGGTCCAGAGCCCGCCATCCTTGACCACTAGACTCGGCGGCTAAACTGAGCCTGTTTAGCCTCGACCGGGCTGCGTCCCGGGCTATGGTTATGAGAGATGTTATTCCGAGTATTTGTCTCTTATGACATGTTTAGGATGACCTTTTTGAGGCATGCCTGAACCGTTTAATTAGTTTACTTGATCCAAAAGCCACTGCAAGACTAATTGCAAGATAGTATGGAACATTTTTGGGAAATTCTCGAAACGCCACCGAAATTTCCATTGAATCCTTCACAGAATTCCCTCTGGAATCATAAGGGTCAGACACTCCAGCGAACGTCAAATTGGTCTCGTATCCAAAAATGTGGGTGACCGGATAGAGAAAGGGATTGAAGTTGCATGTTAAATTGCCTGTTACAAAATAGCCCAGACAGGGGTGATCCCTAACCATTAGTTTAGAGGAGGTTACATCAGCTCTCGCCTGATAACCTATTCCTTGAGTGATTGCAACTAAAGACAAAGCCACAAAAGAAAGGCTCACGACCAAAAGTTTCTTCCAGTTTTCCCCAAACCAATATCTTACCTCAAATGAAAGTGCTTCAAAGAGTTTCTTTACCTTAATTGATAGACTCATGCGAATCCAGTTGTTTCTAAAAGTTGACATAGGAACTTAAACCTTCAGCGCTCTGGGCAAACGTCAAGTTGCCTTCAACTGTTGCATGGCACAGAATTCAAACCGCGACCATGGTTAACGAAGAGTAATAGCCAACAAAGCTTCATCCAAGTACCTGCCGTTTTTCTTTATCCGCATTTTTCTTACGCCTTCGAGTCTAAAGCCGACTTTTTCAGCTATTTGGATCATTGGTTTGTTGTTTGCGAGTGTGTCAGCCTCAAGTCGCTCGAAACCTTCCTTCCTTGCCAGCTCAACCGCAGCCATTAACAGTTTTGTTCCAATTCCCCTACCGTGATAGTCGGGATGAACGGATATCCCAATCTCTCCAACGTGACTCATGAACCCACCCCTTCGGTGTATTCCAACAAAACCCACTAATCTCTCACGACATTTTGCAACCAAAAAACTCTGGTCCCTGTTCTTTGGCAACTCGTCAAAGAATTTCTTGAATAATCTATACATCTCTTCCACGTCTTCTGTGGGAACATCAGTATCCCATTCTCGAACCTTAGGATGCACCTCAATCTCTGCAAGCATACGTATTTCATCGTCGTTCGGTGGTTCTTCTTTAGCATCAAGAATTTGCACAGAAAATCGGCTACGTTTCATCTGCTTCTCCAATCTCTATCCTCTTACATTTGGTGCCGGGGGCGGGATTCGAGCCCGCGACCTCTGGACTATGGGCGTTTGCCCCGTTCTTGTTCTCCAGATTATGAGTCTGGCGCCCAAACCAGGCTAGGCTACCCCGGCTCTTCAATATTCAGTCTCTTATTTGTGCAGCCAAAATTTAACCATTTATCAGAGGCGCTCAAACACTCTATTTCCTTTTGAATCTGTGGACATGGGTTGGAGTGCCAACGTAAACGATGTTCGCCATTCCCAAAAACAAGCCTGTTTCAACCACGCCTGGAATCGATTTGAGTTTAGCATTCAACTTGTCAGGCGCGTCTATTGGTCCAAAGTCTGCATCTACAACGAAGTTTCCGTTGTCAGTCACAACTGGACCTGTTTTTCCCTTTACTTCACGCAAAACAGGTTTTCCCCCAATTTTTTTGATTCTTGACTCAACCAAGGCTGTGGCAAAAGGCAAAACTTCTATTGGTACTGGCTGGTTGGTTCCCAGTTTTTTGGTAAGTTTAGTCTCATCTGCCACTATTACGTTTTGCTTGGAGGCTGAGGCAACGATTTTTTCTCTTGTTAAGGCCCCACCCATCCCCTTAATCATGTTCAAGTCTGGGTCTACTTGGTCAACGCCGTCAATGGTCAAATCAAGTCTCGGATGCTCATTTAAAGTAGTTATTGAAACACCGCATTTGATAGCTAACAAAAACGCTTGATGGGAAGTTGGAACGCCTAAAATCTTCCAGCTTTTTTGGCGAATTAGTTTGCCGATTTCTTGTATGGCGTAGGCTGCGGTGCTTCCGCTTCCGAGCCCAACAGTAAACCCATTTTTGATGTGCTTGACTGCTTCTAAGGCTGCGTTTTTCTTGGCTTCTTCTATCCAGTCAGCGCCCTTGTGCTTAGCCCTCAACCTCGATTTGTCCCAGCCTTTCGAGAACCTTCTCCACCTCAGCCTTTATCTCTTCGATTCTCTTTTCAGCCTCAGTCTTGCGAGCAGCCGCGGGTGGAGGTCGTTTGCGTATTTTCTTTTTCTCCTTCTCGGATTCAGCTGTTGGTGTTGGAGCGGGAGTAGTTGGAACAAGTGTCTCTTCTTCAATTGGTTTTAGCTGCAGTTGGGTTCTCATCTCCTCAACCTTTTTGCTCAATTCATCGAAGCGTTCGCTGAAGAGTTTGACCAAGTCTTCCTGCATGGTTTCGAGTTCGTGCAGCGCCACAACCGATTCGCTGCGTGAGATAGAGTCTCGAACCTCCATCATCCGAGACTTATACCACTGCGCAAGGCGTTCCCTTTCCTCCTCGGTGATTTTGCCCTCAGCCTGAGCCTCATAGAGACGCCGAATAGCATAACTCAAAACCTCTCTCTCAAGGTCCAATGTTTTCAGTTCATCCTTCGCTTTTTTTGCTTCATCAACAGCGACCGTGCGCTCTGTTTTCAGAGCGCGAGCAAGCCAGCTTTCTCTGGCTTCCACAGGATGCTTTTCAAGCGGCTCTTTCTTTTTTCTTTTTTCAGTCCTCGTGGCGTAGAGCAAGACTAGAGCGATTGCGACAGCCCCAGCCGCCACAGCAACATACAACCAAACAGAATCTGCCACGAGGTTCCCTCGTCAACATCTGGTTTTTCCCGTAAGTGCTATATAAATCTGCGGAAAGCCTGAGGTTTCATTTCTGAACCGCGGTTCGCTTTATGTCATCATGTAGGCAATGAAGAGTTCTGCACAACGTCCCGAACTGGAGCAGCAGATCCCAGGCAACTTTTCGACATAAACCTGGTTGAACAAATTTGGGGCGCCTTTTTCAATTTGTTCTGGTTCAAATCCGAGGTGTATGTCACCCATCTCTTGTCTAAACTCTTCAAAAGGGTGTTTGCAGAGGTCCACAACTACAACTTTTCCGTGAGTTTTCAAAGCTTCACGCATGCTCTGAAAAACCTTCTCCACACTTGAACAGTGATGCAACGTTAAGGTTGAAAAAATTGCGTCGAATTTCCCTGGAACCCTAAAGTGCTTCTGTGCCAGTTTCGCGCTTTTTGATATGTTTTCGGCTACACCGAGGAAGGGTTGAACCTCAGAAGTCTTTCTTGTTAACATTCTGAGCATAACAGGTGTAACGTCCATAGCATAAAACGCCGCCTTAGGTAGTCTGCTCCGCAGTTTTCTCGCCACTCTGATGGTAAAGAGTCCTGACCCAGCACCCACATCCAAAATTTCAGCGTCTTCTCTTAATTTGGGCGCTGCAAGCAAACGGTTGCAGATGGAATCAACAATAAGGTTGATGCCGTCTTCGCTGAAATAGCTCAAGAGGATTTTGTCTCTTTTCTCGGCTTCCTTCTGTGTAAAGTGCCTTATCTCTCTAAGAACCACTTTGACGTTTGGAACAACTAGTTCTTCTAAAAGCTCTTGCATCTCTATGGTTTGTAGGTAACGCTCAAAGGCTTGGTTTTTCACTGATGTGCACATTTTTTATCTCCTGCGTATCTTTGCAATTGCGTTCACTCTGTGCGTCAGTAATGGAGCCTCGGGCGGGATTTGGACCCGCGACCACCGCCTTACCAAGGCGATGCCCTAACCAACTAGGCCACCGAGGCGCATACATTGCACTGTTCCATGTGCTAAATCTGTTGTTTTAGGATATTAAAAGCATTTAAGCAAAAAAAATGTTTGCAAAATTTTTGCATACTTTCACGTCTGAAATTAGCTTGGGAATGGTGATTCGGCGACTTTTATCTAATGAAGCTTAAGGTGAATACTCATAGTTTCATCTTTATTTTCAAATATTCCGCTTCAAAGGTCTCTAGAAATTCCAACCCTCTCGACGTTGGTTTGTACATTTGCCCCTCAACTATCACGTAGCCATTTCTCATCAAAAGATCAAGATATTTGTTCAATTGGTCATAACTCAAATTGGCACTCTGCATTATGTTGGTTTTTCTTCGACCTTTCGGGTTGAACCTGATTGACTCTAAAATGTTCGCAATTATGGTGGCTCTATCTCTCTTCTTGAACAGGAAGAATAGCGAATTAAAGGATACACTAATAGAGCAATTCATTTTCGCTATCCCTCTAAAATAAGACGATAGGTTTGCATAGGTTTATAAATCTTATTACTTGAGCAACAAAAAACGTGCCAAACTTCTTACTTGAAGAAAAAAAACTAGTCTTTTCGCTATCATCATCTTCAGAAACAGCGTACGCACATGGAAGTAATATAAAAGTTTTATGGAAAAGATGTGCATGCAATTTTTATATCTAGTTAGAGCAAAACTAAATTGGTGCGGAAACGGTCTGTGAGTCTTCGAGGCACAGTGATCCTTCCTCTCACTCCTTTTCGCCTCGATTCCGCACCTTTCAAGGTTCTACAAGATAATTTCGTACTTAAACTCGATTATTAGGGATATATTAGGTCTTGGCGGACAAGTTGAGTTCGCGTTTTGGTTGATGTTTCTTTCTCACTCTGAGGATGTACGCAATTATTCCTATTGCAATTATCACAATGACTGTGAGTATTGCCTCTTCGAGGTACCCTGGTCCGCCTAATGGGCTAGTGTTTACGACAAAGGTGACCGATGCCTCACTCGATCGCCCGATTCTGTCAAATGCCCTCACAGTCACGATGTGGTTTCCATCGCTCAAACCTGAGATAGTATACGTTTGTTCAGTTACATTGACGGTGAATGAGCCAGCGTCAAGTGCGATTTCGTAGTGGTCTATGCCTGAACCCGCGTCGGCTCCGCTCCAATTGATTGTGACGTTCTGTGATCTCATTTGGGCGCCCATGTTGGGATACAAGACAAAAATTGTTGGTGGACCTGTATCTAACACTATTGAGTCATCATATGTTGGAGAATTGAGACCAGCATTGTTCACATAGATGACGTATACGGTTTTTGGGCCATCCATTGATGTGAGGTTCCAAGCCTTAGAGGTAGAGTATGGTTCTAAAGGTGACCATGTTGTGTTATCGTTGCTGAAGTGCATTTGTGCAATTCCTGAGATGTCGTCTGTTGCGGATAGGTTAAGCGTGACAGAGAGTGAAGTGGTGCATGCGTCGCCGTTGTTGATTTGTATTGAGCCTAAAGGAGCAGTTTTGTCCAATTTGATACCTGTTAAAACATTATGGGATTCATTGATGCCTACATTGTCTACGCTCCAATACTCAAGCGTGTTGTTCGGACTTTCCTGAGTGATGAACGGTTGCCCATTAGCGCTCACGTTTTTCTCTTCTCCTCCATTAATTTTGTAGTAGGTTTCTTTTATGCCGCTGAGGTCGAATGCCATTAGGTTTATTTTGAAATCTTCAGTGTGCCACATGTCATAATAATCGTCTGTGGTGACTGGAGGAGTGACATCTTTGGGAGGAATCCATGGGCTCATGAGTGGGAAATTATCTTGATTGGTTTCGTCAATCACATAAGGTGTATCTCCGATTCCGTTTCCATCACCATCCTGCCCGCTGTAGTCACTCCAGTAGTTTCCTTTGGCGGTTGTGTTCCAAGAGTTTACTGCCTCAAAAGTGTCCACTTGGTACGTGTTATTGATGAAGTTGTTGTGATGAAAAACGTTGTTTTGGCATTGAAGGATGCTGACGCCATAGGTGTTATTAAAGAGTGTGTTTCCATCAAAAGTGTTACCGTTGGAGTCCATTGGTGAAATCCCCCATCGATTGAAGGAAACAGTGTTGTTGCTTATTCTATTGTTATGGGCTTCAAACAGGTCAATTCCAAAGTAGAGGTTGTCTGCTACCACGTTGTCGTAGATTAGATTGTTGCTTGAATCGTCAATTAAAACGCCATCAAACCCGTTTAAGGAAATTACATTGGAAAAGATGACGTTGTTGTGAGAGGATGAAAGTTCGATGCCATCCCCAGTATTAGAGATTATTTTGTTGTCGCTAATCTTGCTCGCATTAAAACCCAAGATGCTTATTCCGCTTGAGCCGCCCTGAATTGTAAATCCGCTGATGTTGACATTGTTGCTTTTTATTTCTATTACCACTTTCCAATCGACCTTCGCTTCAATAGTGGTCACATTTTGGCCGCTTCCCTTCAATGTTATAGCTTTATTTATTTCCAAGTTTTCTCGGTAAATTCCGGCTTTAACCAGAATTGTGTCGTTTGGGTTTGCGTCGTCTATTGCTGCTTGTATCCTTTTATAGAGGGGTGATGGCACCTCGATTGTGGTTGGAGTGGCTGAGGTTGGCTTTGAATTTGACATCAACCCTAGCAGACTGGCGGTTAATATTATGGATAGAATCGTTGCCGTTGCCTTTGTTTTCATTGAGACTTTGCTCCTTTTGATTGAAGACTTGCCGTGGTGTGAGTAATGTAACTTGTAGGCGTTTCTTTTTTATGTTACTCCCTGTTTTGGAATACGCGTTTTTTAGAGATTAGTTTGAGTTTTGTTGGTTTTGTTTGTGTTTGTGTGTGCGCACTGGGCTAGACCGCCCTCTATTAGGATCCAAATATGAAAAGGTACTTAGTTGGGTGCAGCCTCGTTTGCTGTTGAGGCTTATGATGTATGGAGTAAACCTTAATTCAAAAAGGGCTTCTTGTTTATGCAGAATGAAAGGCAAGGAGCGGGGGTTTCCAAGCCTGGTCTAAGGAGCAGGGCTTAGGACCCTGTGGCGTAGGCCTTCGTGGGTTCAAATCCCACCCCCCGCACCATTTTACTAGTAAACTTTAAATCTTCATGACACTATTTTATGTTAGGTGCGTTTGATGGGAGACGAGATGAGGGGGCATAAGACTGAGACCATTAAAGAAAGAGCCATCTACGTTTACTTGCCTTCTTTGGAAATGGTTGAGGATTGGAAACGTCGGGCTGAGAAGGGCGGAGTTTCCATTTCAAAATTTGTCATTGAGAGAGTTGAAGAATCGATTCAGAGGGAAGAGGGAGAAGAGGGCTATCTTAGCCGGGCTAAGCTGATCAAGAAGTTGAGAGATGCGGAAGAAGAGTTGAAGAAGGTAAAGAACGAAAACAGGCTGTTGAAGAAGCTTGCCGAGAATTTGGATAATGCGCTTCGGCGCTATAGAGCTCAACCCTTCCTTGAGGAAACCTTTGAAGGAGTCCGAAGATTCGACAAGGACCTTATTGAGTTGCTACGGAAAGGCGGTTCCTACACTCAAGAGCAGATTCTAGCTAATTTAAACATAGATCCTTCAGACAGCGACTTGGTCAAAGCTTTAAGCAAACAGCTTGAAGCTTTGGAAGGCTACGGATTGCTGGAGTATAAGGGAAGGGGCTGGAGGTGGAAACAATGAGCCTTAAGCTCGTTCAAGATCATGGACGACTCATTGAAGATTTCTGCCAAGACTGCAAGCTAAGGGGAATGACCCTCGAAAGCATAAGAAGATACAAGTCCAGCCTTCTCATATTTGCGGAATTTCTACTCGGCAAGGGTGTCGACATAAATGACGTAAACATACATCTCCTCAGGGATTTTCTGCAACACATTTTGTATGAAAGGAACGTGAAGCATAAGACTGTTGAGAACTATTTTTCTGCTTTGTCAGCCTTTTTTGATTACCTAGCCTTTGAGGGTTTGGTCAGCAACAATGTGGTTCTACCTTTCAGAAGGAGGTATTTGAAACGCTATAAACAAGGGTTTGATGACCCTGAGAGAAAGCTTCTAAGCGTGGAAGAGATGAGTAGGCTGGTGGCTTCTATAATGGATCCGAGGGATAAGGCCATAGCAGTGCTTTTCGCCAAGACTGGGATAAGAAGAGGTGAACTGCTGAGACTTGATGTTGATGACATCCATTGGGAAGATTACTCCGTAACGCTGAAGCCGACTCCAAAGAGAAGCAACAGGATTGTCTTCTTCGATGATGAGTGCGCGGTTGTTCTCAGAAGATGGCTTAGGGTTAGGGAGAAACTTAATCCCAAAACCAAAGCATTGTTCGTGAGCTACCAGAGCCTGAACAGACTTGACAGAAATGGGCTATACACAGCTATAGTTAAGTATGCCAAGCGCTTAGGCTTCCACGATGAAGATTCGCCGAGGCTTGAAGATCATTTTGGACCTCATTGCTTTAGACACTGGTTCACTACTTGGTTGCTGAGAAACGGTATGCCAAGAGAATATGTTAAGGAACTCAGAGGTGACAGGAGAAGCGAAGCCATAGACATCTACCACCACATAGACAAGCAAGAGCTAAGAAAAGCGTACTTAGCCTACATACCCAAGCTTGGAGTTTAACAATGGGATTTAACAATGATGAGCCGACGCTAAAGTCTTTTATATTTAAGTTTTTTCTGCTATTTTGATTGTAGGTGTTTATTGTTGTTTATACTAACTAGTAGGCACGAAATAGAGAACGCACAACGACAATTTGTAGCAAAACTTAAGGAGCGCTGCAATAGGCAGATAACAGTTAAAGTGGGGCGCAAAGGTGGGCATAAGAAACGCGTTATTCAGTGGTCCCAACTCCTCGGCTTATGGTTTTATTCAGAGAAAAGAGAATCAAGCCGTTACTGGAATATCTTCGGTTTGTCCGAAGTTGCTCCGCGAGAAAATTCCATGTTGTCCATAGTCTGCGAGATTAACCCACCAGTTGAAGGTTTGAATAAGAGAGCTCAAGGCGTTTTCATGCGCGACAATAACGGTCACATCTGGTTACTGCACAGAGGGAAGATTGGAGGCGGAAAGCCCGGAATAGGTAGAAAGTTATTTTTCGAAAACTACCAAGGAGAAACCAAGGAAATAGCTGACGAGAAATTTGCTGAAATAGGTGACATTGATTCATCGGATTTTGTTGACCAAGTAACAAAATTTGTAAGAGAAGTAGAACGAATCAAAGGTCTTGTAACATAATTTCCATCATTAACGCAAGGTAAGTGAAAAATAACAAGTGGAGAGTGAGCTATTACTAGACTGAATCCCTTCATTCAAAATGAGCGGTTCTTCAAGGGTTGCTTCGTTTCAAACGTCCATCTCTGGCGCTGTTGCAAGTCCGACTATTTTGATAATTTCTTCTTCTATTTCTGTTGATGGCGTATTTAAACCAGACGAAGAAAAGAGGAGGTTCGTTGAGGGGCCATTGGAAACCCGTCTAGATTAAAGATTTTGATGGTTTTATGGAAATCTGACAAAGAGTTAACAGTGTACAAGATATGCCAACGCACAGGGCTTGGAAGAAGCGCTACGTCTCGCCACCTGCGTAACCTCGTAGAAGTTGGATTCGTTTCTAGAAGGATTTATGGCGAAATTCCGTTACACAGTATCTGCGAGAAGATTTCAAGGTGAGAGCTTTAATCGATTTTTTCGCTAAAAGCAAACTCTAACATCTACATTATTATTTATGAGAAGGCCCGTGCTCCGCCCGAGATTACAAGACTTTCTCCAAATCCCTAACATTAGTAACTCTATTCTAGAGATTCTGCCCTTTGCTCCCATCTTGTCACGCTTTCTTTTGTAGGGGGTCTCCCTCGAGGTTTCCTTGCTAGTTCCTTCCAGTCAAAGTATAGTTCTGACATAGCCAAAAGATCTGCAATCCTCTCGCTTAGTTCGTGAGGGTCTGTCACAAAATCTTTCCACCTGTCAACTGCTATTTCCTTGCAATAACAGTAGTTAACGTATCTAGCCAAAACCTCAGGACCTCTTTTGTCTGCCTCTTTATAGTCCTTGTGCTCATTGTTCACTTGAAGTACGTTTGTCTTCGGTAGATACTTGGAATGAATTTCTTCTGCTAAAGGTATTTCTTCCAACGTGGGCGGTTTGTCGCCAGCAGGTGGGCGGGGAGGCTTTTTGACAAGCTGGCTAACTAACCACACGTTTGTGGAGGCAGTCTTAGCAATTGTCTTCTCTTTTCCCAATTCCCCAATATGTTGAAAAGCCATTACAGTAAGCGTAGCTATCCCTTCCTGCTTGCCCGTTTGAAGTATGCAGGTTCTGTTCAGATCTTTCTTTAGAATGCCTAAAGGAGGTTCAATCTTCCAATAGTAGATGATTTCTGGATCTCTTACTAAGTTTCCATTTGTATCGAGTGGTTTTGCGCTGAACGATTGTATGTTTCTACATTGTACTTGTGTGTCTTCGGGACTTATTTCTAGGCGATACATCGGACCAGGTTCCACTTCTGGCTTTTTAGCTTCCTCCGTTTCCTCCCTTTTTTTAAGTTGACCCTCTTTCTTTCTGTGCCATTCTTCAGGCAATCCATTGAGAATGTCCTGCCAAGTCTTTTCGAAAACCTCATAGAACTTTTTTCTTAGCCTTCTTCGTTTGCTAGCTTCAATCTCCTCAATCTGTTTACTCAAATTCTCAGTAATTTCTTTCATAGCACGAATAAACGCTTCCAAGAAAGCATCGCTTACAAATGCGTTTCTTGAGGGAGCTATAGTTCCATGAGGATAGTCAATTTGACCGTAGACCTTCTTTGCGTTCCACGGATATATATCAAGTTCCTCAATTTGTGTTATGTCATCATACACCTTAGCGCCTTTAGCAAAAATGGGGACCTTGTATTCGTCCGGTGATTCTACCACTGGCGGAAAAAGGTAAATCTCCAACTCAATAGAACCAAATCCACCCTTTGTATGATATTGTTTCACAGGAAAGGGTGTGCCTTCAAACTTCATCGGCCTAACGATTTCCTTTTTTCCTTTATAGTAAACTTCCACAGTTACACCTGTTTTCTTGAGCGTGCTTCTGCATGCTCTTGCCAGAAACTTCTTAAGCTGATTTCCTGTAACTAGGCTCATGCGTGCCTTTTCGAGCTCGTCAACAATCACCACGCACCCTGAACCTTGCCTCAGTTCCTCTGGAGGCTCCACATTGTCTATTATGCGTGCCTCCTCCACATAGCGCAACCACACCATCTTTGAACAACTTCCGATTTTTCCATCGGGAAAACGACAACGACTATAAATTGTAAGGCGGTTTCCCAACGCCCAGAAGCTCAACAACCCTAATGCATATTGACCTATTGCAATACCTTCTTCTCGCGCTTTTTGATACTCTTCTATATACTTCTTAATTGAATCTCCAATATGCTTAACTGAAAAGGCAAAGTTAGGACTTCCAGAAGGGTCGGGTTCCCACCCCAAAGCGTTGTCGGCTACCTTTATGTATTCTCGTGTGCCGTTCTTGCTTATTTCAACTTTGACTATTTTTCCCTCTCCTGGAGAGTATGCCAGATCTCGGGCAAAAGCATCAATTGCATTATCAACCAGCTCCTTTATGCTTCGAAGTGGATTGGTCGAGAGCATCTGAGCAATGTGTTGGATTAAGATCCACTCATCAGAGGTACTGAAACGAACTTTTTTCTCTTGCAGTCTGACCTCCTGGGTCATTTTTAGTCTTCCTCTTTGCTTTTCATTTGATACTTCGAGAACAATAGCCACCTTTGAAATTGGTCTTCATTATACAGTGCTCTGAGAAGGGTAGTGATGTACCCCACGTCCTCGCCTGGCACTACTCTCCTAAAGGTTTCCCTCGTTGACTCAGCATTTTGCTTGAAAAATTCGAGTTCATCCGCTAGCATAACTAGCAATTTCTTCACTTTTGTCGCTTTCTCGTAGTCGTTATCCGGTTTTTTCAACAAAGCACTTTGCAAAGTTTGGGCATCTTTCAATATGGCAGCGATGGCTTTAACGTTCTTTGCAGAGGAAGGATGCCTAGCTCCTCTCTTGTATTTACTCAGTGTATCTGGGCTGATTCCATATCTAGTGGCACAGTCTGGAATTGTAAGTCCGAGTCTTTGAAGAGCAAGTGCTAACTCTTTGGAAAGGTCGAAAGGCAACTCCATAATCTCATGCTGGGCGCCTCGTCTCTTCGGTTTGGTTCTTGGGAGAATATCTCGCTCCGCGATGGCTTCTGGAGGTTTGAGATTTCTAGGCATCGGTTTGAAAATGTCCAAACCGGTAGCATCGTACAATTTGGCTCGCAATCCAGGGTCTACAGCCCGCCGTTTGCCGTTCTTTATGAGATGCAAGTAGTCTTTTGTGATGTTTAGTGCCCTTTCCATAGCTGCCCATGAGCTAAATCTTTTTTGCGACGAAAACCACTTCCTCAGAGCTGCAGCTTCTTGCCCACGATGTGACTCAGAGCTTTCCAATGAGTTCTCCTCCTTTTTCTGTGACTAAATACCTTGATCTTTGGGCTTCTTTTTCTATTTTCAGAAGCCCCATTTCAACAAGTCTCCCTATTGCGCCTACTTGCATTGTGTTAGCAACTTTGTCAGAAATTTTTATTTCAAGGTCTTTGCCTTTCAAGAAGTCGAAAATCATCACCCGCAGTTTGGTCGGTGTATCAGCACCCTTTTTGATGGAACTCAATGTGAATACCAGAAATTCGTAGTCTCCTGGTCTAACTGCCTTGATGTGGTCAACCAAAAAACTTACCTCATCACTAGAAAACGGCGCATCGACTTGTCTTCCGTCCAAGAAGAAGTCGTCTACAAGTGGCGAATGCAGAAGCGCGAATTTTCGTCCAGTTTCGGTGAGCCCTATTTGGGTGGATCCGTCTTCCATTTCTTCTATGTTCGCGAGAGACAATCCAGCAAGAATGCCGTCTGTCCACTTCTTCAACTGTGCTTTGCCAACGTAGTAGTTTAGGAATCTTTGTTGGCTAGAGGGGTCTTTTTTGGGAAAACCTACATAGAACTCCTCACCCCGTATTCTCTTCATTTTGTCTTTCTTCTTGACAAAAATCCTGAATTCCGAGGCTTTCTCTGCAACTTCCGCGCTAAAGCGTTTCAGGTCCATAGATCCCTCATCAGAGGTAACAAGGCTGTTGAGAAGAACTCGTAATACAAATTTCATAGGTGCTAGCCTGTTTATCTGCCCCCATATCGGTGCACTCCGTATAGATGCATCCAACGTCTGAGCTGTCATTGTTGGTATGAACTGCTTATCGGGCACACGCAAAAGCGTCGAAAGTGGTTGTTTCTCAGTCTCGCTGACTCTCTGAATAATTTGACCTTTTGCTAGTTCAAGTCTCCCTTCGCTTTCAATCAAAAGTTGGTTCTTGACTGCAATTTCAATAAAGTTCTCAATGGATGCGTAGTTACCTTTTTCGATGAGAGTCTTGATCTTCCCATAGGTTGTTTTATCTAGTTTCACCAAAATCATCATTTCTCTCATCCTAAGGTATATATGTTTAATCTTATTACATATAAGTTTTACGAATAACTTAGACATTTAAGCAATGAGTCCCGAAAAAAGAACCGAACAACGGTCATCGATTCACCCTACATTTCAGAGTCAAAGGAATACTTCATGATCACCGAGAAGGGTATAGAAGACGCACCAAGCGCAGATTAAAAGAGGCGCACATCAGGAATAGAAAGTCAATGCACCTCGAAGACTTGCTATTATCTGTGATAGGCTATGGACGTGAAACAAGCAGATACCAAGAAAATCTTGAAGGAGGAAAAATAGAAAAGTTGCCACCATTTGTACGTGTTGACAAATCATTCGACATCAAAGATGTTGCTGATGTTCAACTTTACTTGTTCTCAAAGCAGATGGAAAAATACGGGCACTGCGATCAGAGGTCAGCACGTAACGTGAAATCAGCTCTAAACCCACGCGTTGCTTCACACGAAGTATTTGACCAAGGCTCTGCAAGATTGCTTGAGTGGCTTAGAGGAGAGGCAAAAAGGGATGTCAAACATAGTTTCGAATATTCTGTGGCTACGTTGTTACATATGTGTGGTCTTATAACAGAGTGGCTTGACTATCCTGGCATGACGCAAGATGCACCAGATATCCTTGCATTTTGTTCTGAACCGGAACTCGTGATAGTTGGAGAATGCACAAAAGAGTTACCTGATGTCAATAAGTATAAATCCCTCAAAGAACGCGCTGAAAAACTGCAAAAACATCTTAGAATAGACACTTACGCTGTAATGTTTACACCGATTAAAGCGTCCTCGGATGAGCAAAATCAAGCATGGAAATATGATGTTTCCTTCGTTGGATCAGACAAACTAAAGGAATTACATGATATGGCTACAAGGGACAAGACCACCAAAGAGATGCTCTACATTTTAACTGGAAGACATTGGTAAAGCCAGTTCTTCTTTTGTGCTATCCCAAGCGTTGCGCATGAAGCTTGTTAATGCCTAGTTTTTGCCTCGTTTCTCGGCTACACGCTGACCCAAGACGGCGTCTAATCGTTTGTTCATTTGTTTTATGCGCTTTGTCACATGGAAGCGTGTGAACCGTTTGTCGCCCAATCGAGCAGCCCCATCGCGTGGGGCGATATCCTGTATGTACTATGGCTCAAAAACCAAACTATGCTCCAGACCCTTCGCTAAATACCTCATGAAGACCTTAATCGCCTTCAACTCCCTGTTCAGCGTGTCAAATTTCCGCAAAAGATATTGATTAATACAAACTAACAGCAAATGAAGTGAAAAAGACACGAAGGGGAAAAGTCGGCAAGAACAAGAGTCAAAATAGGAGGAAGGAACCATAGACAAAACAGTTTTCGAAGAATTCAAAAGGCTCTGT
>Ga0315312_1000230_pt1 | contig 82896 bp, 62 predicted proteins | sample TDP7_MG_FD_203629 | JGI IMG/M metagenome (GOLD analysis project Ga0315312, IMG submission 203629) | Freshwater sediment microbial communities from Lake Towuti, South Sulawesi, Indonesia - TDP7 | ecosystem: Environmental > Aquatic > Freshwater > Lake > Sediment | place: Indonesia: South Sulawesi...
TCTGGAATTAAACGCATGTTCGAGAAAAGCTCCGAACATCACATAAATTTGACCAGTGCAGACTACAGAGCCTGTGGCCTAGGTTTTACCCAGGTTAACAGCTTGGCAAAAGTGCGAAAGTTCACAGCAGAAAATAAGGGACAAAATCGCTGAGGTATGGGGCTAGAAATAGCAGATTCACCAAATCATTGCTGCCCGCGGTGGCTGGCCGATGAGATAGGAGACGATTCCGTCGCTCGGGTCACGGGGCACGTACCACCAGATGTGCGATACGCTGGGTGAGCACGGAGATTTTGTGGGGAATTTGCTTGAGAAAGAACAGCCTTTCTTGTATAATATATATCTAACAAAATTGAATACAATCCCAATAGGAACAAAAGATAGAATACAGGAGACAGAAGACAGAATACAGGAGACAGAATAGGCAAATCAGGGAACCAGGATAACAGGGTGCAGTCCACAGGACACCTTACGGTGGTAACCAGGATAACAGGCAATCAGGATGCAACAAACAGAAGCTTGTCCTGAGCGCAGTCGAAGGAACGGAGGACAGCCTGTCCGGCGTAGCCTTGGCGAAGTCGGAAAGACGCAGGTCAGAGCCGCGAACGACCAGAATCCCTCGTTAATGAGAAATGTGCGCTGATACAAACACCTTTTGGAAAAGGACTTATACACACGCAGGCCCTTTTCACTGCTATTCGTTTAATCCGTGAAATCTGTGGAATCCGTGGTTAATGAAAAATGCAAGCTCATATAAACTACATAAGATACTTTCCGACACGGATTTACGCCGACGCCGTCCCGAGCAGCGCCGAGGGATTTACACTAGTTTTGGGGCTTTATTGTTTTAAGCCATGTTCATCTGTGGAATCCGTGGTTAATGCTAAGAAGGCGCGATCATTTTGACTAAATTATGCAAAACAAAGCCAATTTGGCAAGACCGAAAATGAATGCAAGCTCAATTATAACAAAGGATTATGAAAAAAGATGGGCCTTCAGAGGCGAGCAAAAACAAAGCCAAACAAACCCAATTTGAGCGGCCTGGACCTCGACGCCGGTCAGTGTCGTCCGAGTAAAAGCTGCATTAACGGTAAGAATTGGCACTGAGATGATTGCAAGAGTACAGAAACACTGGTTTACCGGACTTTTTTCTTGAAATGTTTCTCTTGATTGCGTACAATATTTTTATCTGGAGGAGCGGCATACGTCGCCCAGATAGTAAGTTCAAAAATCAAAAATTAAAATGCAGAATTGAGGAAGATAGACTGGCTCGCCAACCTTCCGCAATTTTGATTTTTGCATTTTCAATTTCAAAAGTGTGTCTAGCGAGGAAGGGTATCGAAAATGGAAAGAAAAAAGAGATTCGATGTAAAAAGATTCATTATTAGAACCGCTTCAGTAGCGCTAAAAAAAGATCTTGTCCCACCGAGAGCACAGAGAACTCAAAGAATGCTCTTTATTTTTTTCCTCTGTGGTCTCTGTGTCCTCTGTGGCTTCTTATCCGGCGGCTGTAAGCAGTTATGCAGGATCGAAGACAATCAGCTTGAATTGCACAGGACGCTGACCGCCAGTGCCAAGCAGTTGGCTGCCAGTTTGGCTCGTGTCGAAGAGAACCAGAGCAAGCTGTCCGCGGCGATTGAGCAGGTCCAAGCCGGCACCGACAAAGGCGCCAAAAATATGGTTGCTCTTGGAGCGGGCCAGGCCAAGTTGCACGCAGCGATTGAACAGGTACAGGCGGGTACTAATAAACACGCTGCCAGCTTGGCTGCTGCCAGGGACGAGCAGAAGTCATTCCAGACTGCTCTGGGCGAGGCACTCCAAGCTGGCAAGGATGACTGGAGTGCTCAGATAGCCAAACTTGCAGCGGGGCAAGGTGCACTCAAGGCGGGGATTGCCGAGACAAGAAGTGACATCCAGAAAGTATCCGGCAGTGTAGATGGTCTGCAGCAAAACATGGCGCAATTGCAGTCAGCAGTCGGCGGACTGCAAGCCGGCACAGAGAATGTGGCCGGCATCATAGATATAGTTGGCCAGAAGCAGCTTAAGTTCGAGGAGAAAATCCTGATGGATCTCCGTGCGATTTCCGCTGTGGTAGATGCCATCCAGCAAAGACAAGCTAAATTGGCCGAGCAGGTGGGCGGCGTACAAAACAATACTGACCAAATGCGCGAGAGCATGATAGCAGTTCTGAAGCAGCTAAAAAGTGAGCTGTCACGAATTAGCTCAGAAATAAGCTCGGCAAAGCCGGGCGAAGCAGGGACTTCTGCTACCGAGGCCAAAAAAGAGTAGGCTATATTGCAGTGTGCCGGGCAGCTTGAGCGTACGGATAGTGTAAGGCAAAAGGAACATTTCCTCAGGTTGGCTTTTACGGTGTCGCAGCACGAGCTAACACACCGTAAAAGCCCCTATATTTTCTGCCAGTCAGGCAAATAGTAGGCACAGTCTACCTTACATGTTACGCAGAAGCAGTTAGCAGCCGAGCTCCATTAGATACACGTTGTACTGTCCACCCGGCCTTCTGCCCAGAACGTAGAAGTGTGCATTCTTATCGCAAGAAAGCAGCAGTTCAATTTCGTCATTTTCGAAGACTTCTGATAAGTACGTGGCCTGTACAAAACGGATGCTGCCTTTGAACCGAAATGTTCTTCTCAATGCATCGATGCCCCAGCGTACATATTCTGTGTTATTTACATGCCCATTCAAGTCAATGGAACTGTATGGCACGCGCAAACGTTCGCCGTCGGTATAATCATTTTGCGGCTGCAATCTATTCAATTCTTTTGTCAGTGCCTTTGGTCCACTTTTGGGCAGTGCTAAGCCGAGTCGCAATAAATTCTTTGGCCGATTCTTTTTTCTATCCAGAACCATCCATTCGCTGCCGGCCTTAAATAACTCGCAGCCTGCTTGATTTTTCCCGACAAATTCTCTTGTGGCTACGACGCGAGTACATCCACTGGGCCAGGTTTTGACTGTAACCGCGTCGTTCCACCTCGGAAATTGAGCGATTTCTATTCTGAAGTTTGACAGCACCCAGTAGCTATTTATTTGATTCAGCCAGTTATATCCGAAACCCAGTTGCTCTGCATGGATAGCTGCCGCTTCCTGTAAAAATTGCATGAGGGCATGCAACTTGATGCTGCCGTCAGCCTGACACTGGTAGGTCTTGACCGTAAATATTTCTTCTCTGATCTGCATCTTGTTAGGCCTGTGCTATCTTAGTATGCGTAGTCTGTTATGCCTTGCCCGGACATCGTTTATCCTCTGCGCGATTGCAGGCGGATTTGACAGTAGCGCAGATTCGGACTGTCATCAGCAATTCCAAAAAGGTCAAAGACGTCTGATGGCTTCGACCCGCCGCGAGGAGTATTTGTAAAGAAATTGCTAAATGGGTGACGCAAATCGATACGGGTAAAACTTGTGCTGGCAGAGCTGCTGAGCACTCGACCGATATAGTTGCCAAATCTACCCTGTGACTGTGTGGCATCTGTCCCTGCAACTATTATATAAAGTTCTTCGCCAAGGCCAACGTGGAACCGGGCGAACGCCGGCTCAAACCCAGGTGTCCCCTCAGAGTTCTCTATAAGCGTCTTATGCAAAATAACTTTGCCGGCTTTGACCACCACATATTCCAGATGTGCCGTCATGAGTTCGCTTGGAAAATATTTGTCCCGAATGAACGCATATTGATGTGGCCGCTTCAGATAAAGCAGGTGAGCTGCACCGGCCTGGTCGATGTATAGGTCAAGATTCTGAATATGCCCGCATGTCTGTTCAACAGTATCAATCTCAATAGGTTCTCTGAAGCTGATGGTTCGGATATCGTTGGTGTAAGTATAGAACAGTCGCCGAAAAACGTAGTCCCACTCACGTTTGAGTTTCTCAAATTTGAGCTTTCTCCATTCTTCCACCGGCTCGACAATGTCACCGATGGCCAAAATATGAGCCGAACCTGCCCGCAGAGCAACCTGTGGATAACACGCCCTGATTGGAAACTTGATTTTTCCTTTTTGGTGCCATTGGCTCTGGTTGTCACGGCAAGAAACGAATTGCTCACTGGTTCTGGCATTGATGTTCAAGAGCAACAGTTCGCCGTTTACCCCGTCAGCGGCAAAGCCTCGATAGGAATGGTCGGTGAAGTAGCTGCCATCAGCCCAGATCGGCTCGTGAGTTTTCGGCGTCCTATCCAGATTCTGCGGGTCGAATTCAAGCACCAAAGGCTGACACCGGCCATATCGAGTGCCCGGAGGCTCGGTGGAAGGACTTACCGACAGAAAGACAGGCCCTTTCTCAAACACAGCAATCGGGCAGGGTTCGCGCTGCCTGAATTCTTTCTCGGTCTGGATTAGCTTCCAGCCAACGCCGTTTCGCCGCCACAACTGCCAGCGGGTGTTGCACAGCGGCGGAACATCTTTGCCCGTTTCGATGACCGATAGATAGACATTTTCGCCTTGCCGGGCAATAACCGTAGAGCCATAGCACCACAATGGCCCGGCCCCATTATTGGCAGGCGTGTATCGCGTCACCATTTCTTCAACCTGCACCGTGCACTGCACTTTGTCGACTGCTTTTTCTGTTTGCTTTATTGGTATTGCCGCCGGGCAGGTACAGCAGTTGACAATTACCCATATCAGCAAAGCGTCTTTCCCTTGCTGGTTCATAGAGCAATAGGATACCAGCTTTCTATGACAAGTGGAACTACTTAAAATGCCGTTTAGCGGTCGCCGGTACGGCGACAGGCAAACTGGCAGTTAGGAGTGGTGTTTGTTTGCTCCTTGCAGAAAGTTGTGGGCGAAATGTTGCCGACAGGCGTTTTTTTGTTCCTTTCGCCGTCGTAGCCAGCTAAACTTGTCGTGAGCTCGTCGAAGGATTAAGAACTTCCAGGACGTTCGGTTTGCGGTGTCGTATGGGCATTCAAACATAGGAGGCTACTATTATGAAGCGCTTTGCGATACATTCCTTGGTCGCTTTGTTAGTCACGGCGTTTTCATTAGCTTTTGTCGGAACCAGCTCAGCAAAAGTCAAAGCCTGGCAGGGCACTATCACAATTCCCACCTACGGATGGGAAGAAGACTTTAATCCCAAGCTCTGGACTCTGGAGAGCCAGGTCAAGTTTGCCACCACGATCAGAGGCTCCATTGTTTACCCTTATCCGATGCAGGATCACCTTTTCCGCACAAAAGAAGATCGAACCTACAAGGCACTATTTCTTGAAAATGAGTACCTGAAGGTCACGTGCCTGCCTGAACTGGGTGGCCGCCTACACTCGGTTTTCGACAAGACCGAAGGAAAGGAGATGTTTCATTACAACAAGGTAATCAAGCCTGGCATGATAGCGATGCGTGGGGCCTGGATAAGCGGCGGCGTAGAATGGAACGCTGGCCCACAGGGACACACCATCACTTGTGTCTCGCCGGTGGATGCGCTTATCGGCGAAAATCCTGACGGCTCAGCGTATTTGGAAATCAGTAATCTGGAAAAGAGCCAGCGAACTTGTTGGACGGTGCGCGTGACTTTGCATCCTGGCAAAGCCTACCTCGATGAGCAGATTCGCCTTTTCAATCCTATAGATGCCATAAGCCCGTATTATTTCTGGAACTGCACTGCCTTTCCAAACCTGCCCGGCACGCGATTTATCTATCCTATGACGCTCGGAACCGACCACAACGGAATCACATTCTTCTCCTGGCCCATCCACGAAGGGAAAGATTTATCCTGGCTAAAGAATTATGAAACTTGGGCGTCAGTTTTTGCTGTCAGTTGCACCTTTGATTTCTTCGGCGCTTACGACGTAGATACGGATTGCGGCATCGTGCAGGTCGCTGATCACCACCTGCTAAGTGGAAAAAAAGCCTGGACCTGGGGCACCTGGGACTTCGGCCAGGTAAGCCAGAAGAACCTGACCGATGATGACGGCCCATATATAGAGGTTCAGAGCGGACCGCTGCCGACCCAGTCCGACTACGGGATGTTGCTGCCAAGGCAGGAAATCTCCTGGCAGGAATGGTGGTATCCCGTGCACGGCATGGGCGATGGTTTTGAATACGCAACGAAGGATGTTGCCATCCAGACCAGCCGGCAAAATGACACGCTGCACCTGCGTATCATCGCCACGGCTGAATTTCCTGCGGCAACTTGCACCCTGTCCGAAGGTAGCCGGGAACTACTTAGAAAGTCTGTCGACCTTTCTCCGGCTAATCCACAGGTAGTGACGCTTCACCCGGCGCCAAAGTCGCCGGTCGATGTGACCATCAGGGCAAAAAATGGAGATGTCCTGGCATCTTTCACCACGCCTTTGCCGATTCCGAAGGTTTCTCCGCCGCAACGTCCTGAGTTTATGACCAAATCGGATGAGCAACTGAGCGTGGAGGAAATGTATCTAAAAGGTCGAAAATTTGACCTTGCGACAAATCGCAAAAATGCCAGGCGGTATTATGAAAAAGCTCTGGCGCAGGATGCACAATATGCCCCTGTTTTGCGCGACCTTGCGGTGCTCGATATCGAAGCGGGTCTCTATGAGGCAGCGATCGGTCGGCTAAAAAACGCTTTGGTCCGCGACCCCGCTGATGGCTTGTCCTGGTTCTTCCTGGGCGTCGGTCATTTAAGGTTAAAGAACGAACACGAATCGCTGCACTGCGCCTTCCAGGCGGTAAGATGCCTCGGCACTGGCTCTCTCGGCTACGACCTGGCCGGTCGCGCTTATATGTGTCTTAGGGAGTACGCAAAAGCAGTCGAAGTCTTTGAGAAGGCCGTGCTACTGAACCCGCGGGATACAAAGGTCCGAGATCATCTGCTGCTTGCTCTGTATGCTGCGGGAAAGAGCGACTCGGCATACAAACTCGCAGAGCAAAGTATCGCCCAGAGCCCGACAGACCTTCTTCCAAGAGCGGTGCTGGCCCTTAAAGACAAGCACGGCATGAGCCGCTTTGTGCAACAGGTACGCGACTTTGTTGGCGAGGGCGAATTTGAGATGTTGCAGACCAGCCTGGTCTTTGCCGAGTTAGGACTATTTGATGAGGCAACAAGGCTGCTACGCGCGACTTGCGTTGAGGGAGTTCCACAAGAAAAGTGCAGTCCTCTGCCCTTATACTACCTGGCTTATTTTAGTAGCCTGCATCAGGCAGATGAGACGCCTGCCAGAGCCTACCTGAAGCAGGCTGCCGCCACGTACAAGGACTATGTCTTTCCTTCCTGCCCGGAGGAGATTGAAGTGCTGCAATACGCCGTCCATGAAAATCCAGGCGATGCTTACGCGCATCTTCACCTGGGCAATCTCTATGGGCATCTTGGCCGGCTTGAAGAAGCTGCCCAGCACTGGCAAAAGGCTGCCGAGCTAAATCCGTCTCTGAGCGTCGCGCTGCGCAATCTTGGCCTTTATGCCTGGGGCGTGGAAGAAGACCTGACAAGGGCTGAACAGTTCTATCGTAAATCCATCGCCGCTCGGCCTAAAGACCAGACACTCTACCGTGACCTGGCGGATGTTCTGCTGGCGGCGAAGAATCGGCCCGAGGCCATAAAGGTTCTCGAATCGGTGCAGTATGGTAAAATGCGACGTGCCGATGTAATCATTATGCTTGCCCAGGCTTATCTTGACGAGCGCCGCTACGATGACTGCATCAATCTGCTGGAATCGACGCCGTACTTTGTCAACTGGGAAGGCCAGACAATTACGTGGGACATCTTCCACAAGGCGCATATCGAGCGAGGCCAGCAGCGTTTTGAGGCCGGCAAATTCGAGGCCGCTTTGCAGGATTTCCAGGCGGCTTTGACGTATCCAGCCAATATCGGCGTTGGCCGGTCTAACAAGCCTCAGGAAGCGGACGCCCAATACTGGAAAGGAAAGGCGTTGCAGTCTCTTGGCCGGCCGGACGAAGCCCGCTCAGCCTGGCAGCAAGGTGCCGCCGGCCCGGAAGGTTCCAGCCAGCAGAATAAATACCGCGAACTCTGCAAAGAGACCCTTGCGGCACTAAAATAATCCGCCGGCGCGTGCGTATTTTTTCTTGAAAATCCATCCGCAACACGGTAAGTTAATAGTGAGGCAGGTTAAGAAAGGATAAGAAAGTGGGCAGAAATATCGATTGGATCAGCAAACGGGACAAATGGCTCTCTGCGCTGCGAGATTTGTTTGATACGATTCGGGCATGGTCAGAGAGCCAGGGTTGGTCGGTTCACGAGGATGAAAAAATCATTTCAGAAGAACACATCGGCCGTTACAAAGCACCGTCACTGGTGATTCAGTGCCCCAGCGGACGTATTCACATTGACCCGATAGGATGCAACATAATAGGGGCCGATGGCCGCATTGACATTCTATCATTCCCTTCCCTTAACCGATTGCTCCTGATCAGGATCAATGGCAACTGGAAGATAAAGACCGAATCGCGGATAGACTGGCCTCAGCCATGGGGTAATAAGACTTTTGTCGATCTGGTGAACTCACTTACTTCAGCCGCATGAAAACACAGGAAAGAATGCTCCAGATCAAATCCTGCGAGCAGATGTGCGATGCTGGCAGGGCGGCTACCGCACATTTCCATAAGGTATGCCTTTCTGATCCTTCACAAATGCCCAAAGAAACGACATTTCGTCTCAGCGACATTCTTTAATGCTACCAAGACCTGGAGAAGACTTATCTTATCCGGCTGTTTGCGCTGTTCGAGGCAACTGTCAGAGACTTTTGGCGCCAGGGCTGCGGTAAAAAGAGTCATCCCTTGATTACCACTCTACTTGATCGCATAGCATCACGGTGGCACATGCACTACGATGTTCTTTCGAATGCCCATGTCGTTCGCAAGTACAGGAACTCGTTGGTGCATGGAGGGCAAGCACAACCCGTGACACTTTCTGAAGCAAGGACTTACGTTTGCACCTTCCTTTCATACCTGCCTCGTGAATGGTGAGGGTTCTGATATAAGCAGCGCTTTCTTGTTTTTTTCTTGAAAATCGCTCCGCAAACGTGTAAATTGCACACTGACAAAGAGAGCACACCTGGGATTAGCCGTGTAGGGTGGGTAATGTCCACGAAACCGTAGAATCTTCGTGGGGCCAAGGGGGCTATAAAATATTCTGAAAGAGTAATGTAGATGCCGAAATCCGCTCCACTGACTGATGGGATTATCATTGCAGTGTCTAGGTTGGTAGACGACTCGCAAACCCAAACACGCGAGCCCAGCCATTCTGACATCGAGTTCGAGATTAACCGGGCGCGCCTGGTGCAGGCTGACCCTAAGGCGCAGGGACAGGTGGTTGGCAAGGCTAAAAGAGTACGAGCAACATTGAGTTGGGCGATGGAGAATGACCCCGAAGCGGGGGCAGCCCTAGTGTCTAACCTAGTGTCCCACATTAGGTCATGCGGAGGCTTCAGACCGGATTCTCCAAACTACATAGGAGCAGATGCCATCCGTGATGCAATAGATGCATTTCGAGTCGACGGTTTCGAGCTTACCAGTGATGGTGAGCTTCGCCCTATAGTTCTCGATAGTCTGTCTGGCAAAGATTTGACCCAGGCCCTTGAAGCATATGTGAAGCGAGCAAAGCGAGGTGTCGAGGATGCCGCTCTCGTTACCGGTACCGGCAAAGACCTTCTTGAAGCGACGGCAGCCCATGTCATCCAGCAGCGACGGGGCACCTATCCTACCGAGGCCAATTTCCCCACTCTTCTTGGGCAGGCCTTTGTAGAACTGGGACTAGCCACTCCACAGGATTCCAAGCAGCCAGGAGAGCCAGCACAGCGAAATTTCGAACGGGCAATGTACGAGATGGCATGCGCGATCAATCATCTGCGAAACAAGCAAGGCACAGGCCACGGTCGCCCATGGTTGCCAACTATATCTGATACTGAGGCCAGGGTAGCAGTCGAACTTATGGGTGCTATCGCGGAACGTCTTCTTGACGCCCTAAAGAAATGCAGATGAAAATCTGCGACATCGAGAACGTATTTGAGTCAGACCCCAGGGAACCCAACTGGTGAATTCGGCGTTAGACGCGGGCGCCCCATTTCGCAAGTTGGGATTATCTGTGCAGAGGAGGGGCTTGCCGGTATAATCAACGATTCAAGAACGAACCGGGCTTGGATTCCGCATCAAGTGCGGAATGACAATTCCGACATGACCAAAACATGGTACCATGATGGAAGAATTTATCGGCGAAAAGATTGAGGTGGAAAAAGCCGAGACGTCTCCCCGGCCCATCCGCTTTGCGTGGCGCGGCCAGAGTCACGAGGTGTTGGAAGTGCTCCATGAATGGGTCGATAAGGGATTCGGCGGTATTCCACCCGGCAGCCGAAGATGGTACAATCGCCGACACCGTCGCCATTACGTGGTGAAAGATGCAGACGGACAGATGTTTGAAATCTATTTGGACTATGCCAATCGCCAGAAACGAACCTGGTGGCTACTCTACAAGCTGACGTGAGCGGGAGATGATATGGACCTAAGTTCCGCCGGGATACAGACGAATTTTTCCGCACTGGATTGGTGCATTGTGGTCGGCTATGTGATTGCGGTGCTGGCGGTCGGCGTGTACGTCAGGAGGTATGTCACCAACGTCACCGACTTTATCATCGCCGGCCGCGGCCTGAAGACCTTTCTTGGCGCTGCCACGATGACCGCGACCGAGTTGTGTCTGGTGACGGTTATGTATTCCGCCCAGAAGGGATTTGTCGGGGGCTTTGCAGCATTTCACATTGCTTTGGCTGCCGCCATCGTAACGCTGCTGGTTGGGCTGACCGGCTTTATCGTCGTGCCGCTTCGGCGCACCAACGTGATGACGATCCCGGAATTTTACGAGAAGCGTTTCGGACGCGACGTCCGCATTTTTGGTGGGGCTATATTGGCGTTCTCCGGCATTTTGAATATGGGGATGTTCATCAAAGCGGCAGCGGTTTTTGTTACATGTGTTACCGGAATGACCTCTCCACTTGAGCTTAAGATGATAATGACCGCTTTGCTGGCGGCGGTTATCCTCTATACCGGCTTGGGCGGAATGGTTTCAGAGGTGGTGCTCGATTATATTCAGTTCGTGGTGCTGACCTTCGGCCTTTTGCTTGCGACACTGCTGTCGGTCAGAAACCTCGGCTGGAGCAACATCATTGAGACGGTATCTTTGTTGAAAGGTAGCGCTGGTTTTGACCCGTTTGACACCGAAGGCTTCGGCCTGGCTTACGTGGTGTGGATGTTCTTTCTGGGCCTAGTTAGTTGCGCGGTCTGGCAGACAGCGGTGATTCGCGCGTGCGCTGCAAAAGACACCGCTACGGTCAAGCGCCTCTATATGTGGTCTTCCATCGGATTTCTTATGCGTTTTCTACTGCCGTACTTCTTGGGAATATCTGCTTTTGTTTATATCGCCCAGCACGGGACCCTCAAGAGTATTTTCATCCCCGCCGACGGTCCGGCTAATCCGCAGGTCACGCTGATGGCGATGCCGGTATTCCTAAGTCAAGTTCTTCCTGCCGGACTTATCGGCGTCATCACAGCGGGGATGCTGGCTGCTTTTATGTCCACCCACGACAGCTACCTGCTGGTCTGGAGTTCGGTGCTTACCCAGGATGTGGTGGCGCCCTGGTTTAGGAATGGGCTGTCATCGAAGGTACGTATTACGCTGGTGCGGATATTCATCGTCTGTATTGGCATCTTCATCTTGGTCTGGGGTCTGTGGTATCCTTTGGGCGAGGACTTGTGGGACTATATGGCTATTTCGGGGGCCATTTACTTTACGGGAGCAATTGCGGTGTTGGTTCTGGGGATCTACTGGAAGCGGGCCAGCCGGGTAGGAGCTTATCTTGCCCTTATTGCAGGCTTTGGTGCGGTTCTTGGATTGAAGCCCGTGCAACGCTTAGTTGGAATAAACGTTGCCAGCGAGATCGTCGGGCTGAGCGTTATAGCGATTGCGACTGTCTTGATGGTGCTTGGTTCATTAGCTTTTCCGGATAGGCCACAAAGGACACAGAGTTCACAGAGATGAAAAAATAAATTGTCCTCTGAGTTCTCTGTGCTCTCTGTGGTAAAAAAACCCGGACTTAGGAGCAAGCAGAAATGAGTTTCTGGATACAGTTCTGGTCGTGGTTTTTTTTCATCAGCCTTGCGCTTTTTATTATTCTGGCAGCGATTGTTTTGGTCGGCGGTTTTCTGAACATCCGAGCGCTTTTCAGGACACTCAGCATCCCTGAGGGACAGGAATCAGCCAGAGTCGAGGCAGACAAGGCTGGGAAGCTGCCATGACCAGGCGTGAAAGGCTTATGGCGACTTTGCGCGGCGAACCGGTGGACCGGCCAGCCGTTAATTTCTACGAAATAGGGGGCTTCCAGATTGACCCATCCGATCCGGACCAGTTTAACGTCTATAATGACCCGTCCTGGCGCCCGCTGCTGCAATTAGCGGAGGAGCAAACCGACCTTATCCGTATGCGTAGCCCGGTCAGAGCCCGCTCTCACGAGGTTGACATCATTCCTTGTGTCTCTGGCGGTCAGAGTCTGCTGGACGATTTCTTCAAGGTGGACGAATATGTCCAGGACCGATGCCGTTTCAGGCGTGTGACTTTGAGTATCGCCGGCAGGACTATGACGTCGCTGACCCGCCGCAGTCCTGAAGTTGACACGATGTGGACTGTGGAGCACCTGCTCAAAGACGTCGATGATCTGAAGGCATATCTGAAGTTGCCCGATGAGATTTTTGCCGAAGAAATAAATGTGGCCAACTTGGTCGAAGAAGAAAAAAAGCTTGGCGATCGTGGCATCGTTATGGTAGATACCGAAGACCCTATTTGCGCAGCAGCATCCCTTTTCAGTATGGAAGACTTTACAATTGTTGCGTTGACCGAGCAGAATCTGTTCCATCGTCTGCTGGAAAAGCTTGCCCGGCATATACACAATAGGACTGAGAAAGCAGCTAGAGCATTCCCTGGCCACCTGTGGCGGATATATGGGCCGGAATACGTCACCGAGCCTTACCTGCCGCCGCATCTTTTCAAAGAGTACGTGGTGCGGTACACCGGGCCGATGGTCCAAACTATTCAAAGGTACGGCGGTTTTGCCAGGATTCATTGCCACGGCCGGATTCGCGCCATTCTTGACTATATTGTCGATATGGGTGCCGATGCGATTGACCCTATCGAACCGCCTCCGCATGGGGACATGGAGCTTGCCGATGTGCGCCGCCAGTACGGCAAGGACCTGGTTCTTTTCGGGAATCTGGAGATTGCTGACCTGGAAGGCATGGAGCCTGGCGATTTCGAAAAGGTCGTCCAAAAGGCCCTTATGGGGGGGACAGATAGCCCAGGCAGAGGTTTTGTTCTGATGCCGTCCTCAGCACCGAACGGCCGAAAAATCACGCCCCGCATGATGGCCAATTATGAAACAATGGTTCGCCTGGCAACCAGGTTCAGCTTGTAAGATGACAAGGCTTATAATGGCTTCGCGTCAAAAACAAGCACCTCGAAAGGCTTCAGTTCAAAGGTGTATTCTTGGCCAGCAGATAGCACGATTGCTGCTTTGGCTGCATCGCTTTTCCAGGGACTTTTCAAGGAGTACTTCTGCGCCGCGCCAGAGGGCAACTCGAAGGCTTTGCCGATGTCGAGCATGACTCTCCCGGGCTTATCGTGAGGATTACGCAGTGACAGGATGCCCTTTCGCTTGGACCAGGCTGCCCAGCCATAAATCTCGCCTTTGGCTGGGTCGCCGCCGATCCAGTGTGTGTCGACCAGCACATCTGCATTGTCACGCGACCACTTCGCCGCCTCAGCCAGAGCGTCCCAGGCCTGCGAGTCCATCAAGGATGGCGTGACATAAAGTTCCTGACAATTTGTTCCGCTGGCAAAGAACGCTCGGATGTCCTCAACCAAGCCGTTACGTTCATTTGGAAGCCCGTGATTGGCGAACATAACGCCTTGGGTCATAAGAGAGTTGAGCGGATACAATGGTGCGCGGAGAACGACATTATGATAGGTTTCGTTGTCGCGGTAGGTGACTTGCTGCTGACGTTTCGAACCCCAGCCAAACGTGCCCCAATCCGAGCCTGCCCGCCAGGTTGAATCACCGTACCACAGCCAGAAAGGTGAAGGCCAGGTGCCGGTGGTGACATTAACAAATAGGTCTGCTTTTGCGGCGCGCAGGTCCGTAATAAGTCGCAGCAGGGCCTGGATATCCTGGGCGAATTCAGCAGGTACGCCTGTTGGTTTGCCGTCCGCACCGATACCGTCAAACTTGAAGTAGTTGAGTCCATACTCGCGGATCATATTCAGGCATACTTCGCGAAATCGGGCGTAATACTTGGGACCAGCCAGTGAGAAACCACTCTGGTTTGTCTCAAAGCCCTGCTCTTGGCCATATTTCATCCTTTGCTGCTTGGCTTGCCCGTAGCCGCCCCAGGGAGAAAGCCAGGCCCCCAAAGTCGAAGCACATTTGTTGGCCGCTTGCTGCAGTGGGGTAAAGCCGTTAGGAAATCCCTCGTGAAATTGCCACAGAGAGGCGGTGTTATCCCAGCCGTCATCCAGGACGAATGACTCCATAGCCACATTTCGCTGCCTGACGAATTCTTTTCCGAATAGCTCAATCACCCGTAGGAATTCCCACTCCTGTATCTTTTCTCCCCCATAGCCGATGTCGTACCAGCTATTGTAATGCAGGAACGGCCTGTATGGCTGTGCCCGCTCGCGTTCGATGTAATATAGGAAACCGCGACGCAATTGCCCTTCGGGCACGACACCGATGACTGAGCTTTGCACCCACTCTTGTCCCTGTCTTATTAGCGCGCCGCGGGGTAGGGTACAGCGCAGAGTCGGGGGATCGTCCGGTAGAATTTGGCTCTTGGATAGAGGATGCTCGTATGCAAAGAAAATATTGCCCGCAACTATGGGCGAGCCATCCACTATGCCCATTACCTTAGCGCCCACCATCGCCAGCTCCATCAGCACTATTTCTTTGATTTGGATTGGTTTATCACTCACTGTCAGGACTATCTGTTGCCGCACGTAATTTGAGCCATCTCTTAAAACCGCCTGACATTCGGCAGTGAGATTATCGTCTGCGTCGCCCAGCGTTACAGTGATTTGTTTTCCAGCAAATTTCTCTGCCAGTTTATGTGACTTGCTGTTTGGCTGCAAATTCTTTAACTCAGGCTTTCGAATAATCCTCAAATCGGACGCTTTTATTTCCCGCCCATCATCCAACATTAGGCGAAAGTATTCGGCCTCCAAAAGCGTTAACTGGCTTTGAGTCAGCTTGTCCGTCACATGCTTAGGTTTGACCCAGCCTTGTGAAATGTCCCACGAACAAAAGAGCACGTTGTTTTCCAAGATAAGCTCGGTCTTGCTGACCCTGCCTTGCGCATCGCCCGGCGCCGGGCCCGGAAACTCAACTTGTGCCTGGGCAGTTATTCCTGCGCCGAGCGGTAACAAGGCTAAAACCATCGCACATACGAAAATATGACTTTCAACTTTTTCGCTCATATTCAGTTCCTCAAATGTCGCCGGATAAAGCTTTTCACACTCTGATAACTTGATTATACTTTACTCTTGCAGAAATAGTCATTACTTTTTGGTTTTTGCCACAGAGAGCACAGAGAACTCAGAGGAATTATTTTATTTTTTTATCTCTGTGAACTCTGTGTCCCTTCGGCTTCGCTCAGGACAAGCCTCTGTGGCTCCTTCTAAAAAATGAACTCTGGAGGCAGTTTGAAGATGAAGATAAGTGCAAGCTACTGGATGCTCGAAGGCGGACTGGAAGGGACAAGGCCAATAGCCCAGGCCATGAAAGAAGCGAAGATTTTAGGATTTGAGGCTATCGAGCTTGCGATAGCCAGCCAGGGCGTTCTAACGCACCGGGCCACAAAAACCCAGTGCGAAGATATTGTAGCAACCGCCCAAAAAATCGGCATCGAGATTTCCAGTGTTGCCTCGGGCGAAAGCTGGACCTGTTCGCCTACCGCGAACAAGACTGGCGTTAGAAAAAAGATAGTTGATTTTACCTGCAAGGCTTTGCAGATAGCCAAATGGCTCGGCACTGATGCGTATCTTTTTGTGCCCGGCGCGGTGGACGTTTTCTTTCTGCTGGATGCTGAGGTAATTCCGTATGATGTCTGCTATGAGCGGGCGAGTGAAGCGGTCAGACAGATTCTGCCGACTGCCCAAGAGGCCGGCGTAACATTATGTATCGAAAATGTCTGGAATAAATTCCTGCTCAGCCCGTTGGAGATGCGGGACTTTATCGACAGCTTCGACTCGAAATTCGTTGGGGCATATTTTGACGTGGGCAATGTGCTACTGACCGGCTATCCGGACCACTGGATTCGCATCTTAGGCAAACGAATTAAACGCGTGCACGTCAAGGATTTCAAGCGTTCGGTCGGCACGGTTGATGGCTTTATTGATTTGCTGGAAGGTGACGTAGATTTTGCAGCGGTGAAAAAAGCTCTCGCTGATATTGGTTACGATGGCTATGTTACGGCAGAACTCTTGCCTTATCAGCCGGGCCGACCCGAAAAAACCGCCCAGGCCATGAAAAAAATCTTCAGGTGACAGAGCAGCCGAAGCGCCCCAGCATCGGTTTTCGGCACTTGCTGAATGAGGCCATATCTGCGAATACGCCCTTATGCACTGAAAAACTGGTTCTAAGTGCAGATTTGCAAAGTACTTACGAAAAAAGAAATTTTTTTATTTTTTTGGTTGACATTGCATAGTATGCATCACATAATATGCAATGTCAAGTATGTGAACGGGCTGAATCTGTGAAATCTGTGGCTATAAAGGGGATTTCTATGAAGTTTGAAAGTCAACTACTAAAAGGGATCGCTCCGGTGGTTGTTCTGGAGATTCTCTCACGCGGGCCTATGTACGGCTACGAATTAAGCCAGGCCATCGAGCAGCGAAGCAAGGACATCCTGACGCTGGGCAAAGGAACGCTGTATCCATTGCTTTACAACCTGGAGGCAAAGAAACTTGTCAGAGGCCGCTGGGAAGAAGCGACGACCGGCCGAAAAAGAAGGTACTATTCTATTACGGGCAAGGGAGAGATTGAGCTTGCGAGGCAAAAGGCCCAGCTTAAGGAGCTCAATGCCGGCTTGAATTTTGTTTTTGGTGGAGCAATTACAACGGCCTAATGAATTCGAGGATATATAAAAGAAATACGAAATCCGAAGCACGAAATACGAAACAGGGTTCCCGCAGAGCGGGGCCCAAACAAATCCAAATGACCAAAATACAAAATTCAAAACGCATTCAAGAACGTTTCGGACATTGGGTATTCGAGTTTTGAAATTGTTTCGAATTTCGGTATTCGATATTCGAATTTATGCGAAGGATGGGGTCATTATGGCAGACAAATATGACAACAAGGACCTGCAGAATCTGCCCGCCTGCGTTTGCGAGTTTATCAGACAGGTGGCGAAAAAGATGCGCTATCGAAGGAACGTTCGGCAGGATGTACAGAATGAACTGACAGCTCATTTTCAAGATGAGTTGAAAGACTGCAAAACTGACGAAGAAAGTCGGCAGAAGGCTCAGCAATTAATTGCGGAGTTTGGCGACCCGAAATTGCTGGCGGTGTTATTGCGCCGGGCAAAGAAACGCTGCCGACCGTTATGGAGAACGATTGTTGCCAGGACTTTCCAGGCGGCTGGCGCGCTGATTGTCTGCTTCGCTGTCTATACCATCTGGTTTCTGACCGGTAAGCCTACCATCAGCGTTGATTATTTGGCCCAGTTGAACCAGATGAGCCGCCCGCAGCTTCGGGATGAAGACAACGCCTGGCCGCACTACGAAAAAGCTATCAGCCTTTACGTGCAACCTCACGAAAGAATATCAACGTTAATAGGAGCAGGGAAGGATTTCAAACTGAGCTTTCGCTTCAGTAATCTGAGCGAAGATACGCAAAGCGCGGTTCGCAAATGGATTGAGCAAAATGAATCTCACTGGGGTAGTTTCACCGCTGAGCAAAAGCAACTGCTTCAAAACTGCCTTGAGGATGGGTTAGTGCCTTATCCCCGCAAGCGCCGTCCGTATGGAGAATATATGACACTTGATTCGGCTCTTGCAAGTGTCATCCTGAGAGCAGAAATCGCGGCGGCAGGGGGAGCGAACGAGCTAAAGCGTCGGTTGAGTGGCCGAGTGTTCGAATTCGACCCCAATAATCAGCGTGACACCGAAATAACGAAGTGGTTCGAGCAGAACATGTCGCCCAAAGACCTTGCAACCGGTATCGAAGTTGGGGCGCTTAAATACTGGATAGAAAATTCGCAGCTTCCTGGAAAGACCTTTTTCGATAGTCTATTACCTTTTGCGCAGAAATTGGTTGCCAAATGGATACAGGACAACGAGCCGGCTTGGCAGGAATTTGCCGCTGGCAGCTCCAAATCGTACTGCTACCGGAAATATGAAAAGGGGGGCAAAGATGAAGGTCCCGTTCTTGTCACCATCTTTATGCCAGGACTTAGCACTTTCAAATACTTAGCTAGGCTCGGTACCTGGCGTGCGCGGGCGGCAATCGGTCGTGGCGACAGCCGGCAGGCGATCCAAGATTGTCTTGCTGTGGCCCGAACGGGCAGCCACTGGCAGGGCAAAGGAACGCTTATCGAGCAACTTGTAGGATTGGTTGTCGGCAGACTCGGCCAAGACGAAATACTGGACATTGCAGCAACGCACGAAATCTCAGCGGCAGATCTGAAAAAGCTTCAGCAGCAGTTGATGCAGATTTATCCGCAAGGCTACCGACTTGTTGACATAGAGAGTGAAAGACTGGGATTCCTTGATATCGTCCAGCACGTATTCACCGATGGCGGGCCTGGCGGCGGCCATCTGGTTCCCAGCAGATGGCCCCAGTTGACGAGTGGGGCGGTATTTGCTGAAGAGAAAGAATTAGGAATATTTATGCCTCTTTCTGCAGCCGCGAGCATGATTCATGCCCATCGCGACCAGACTGTCGCCAAGTTTAACGAGCTCTTCGGTAGGTTCGTCGAGATTGCCAAGACGAGTCCTTATCAAAGGCACGTGCGCAATCTCAGATCAGATAATTTCGTTTCGGCGCTGCCAAAGTATCGGTACTTTCTGATTGATATCTTCATACCGGCTGTCGACCGAGTGTCTGAGATTGGATATTGGAGTAAAGCGTCACATGAGGCGACAGTGACAATCCTGGCACTTAAGCGGTGGCGGCTGGAGAAAAACGCTTACCCGCCGACCCTCGACGAACTGGTCGCCGCTGGGTATCTCAAGGAGTTGCCTCTGGACCCATACAGTGATAAGCCGTTCGTCTACAAGAGAATAGGTGACGATTTCACTCTCTACAGCCTGGGGCCGAACTTCACCGATGACAGCGGCACGCCTGGCACCGATAGCAGGGGTCGGGTCGGTAAATGGAGGGACAACGGCGATACCGTCTTTGGGCCTGTGCCAAAAACTGAAGCGAAGTCGTAGAAACATTTGATAGAACGGCTTCAGACAGATGACGCGAAGGCATCATCGGCTCGCCCGCCGAACACAGGCTGAACAAATTCTTGCAGTCCTTTCGTGCAATTCATATCATATCCTGCACAGTGTTTGCATAACCACCAAAAACGTTTACAGGAGGTAGACATGATTTCTGGACGATGTCTTTTGCATTGTTATGGGCGTCACGCGGTAACTCGGCGGGATTTTTTGCGCGGCTCAACGGTATTGCTTGCCGGTTCGTCGCTTCTGAGCGGCTGCGCATCGTTCTCACATAGGGACACGGCGCTACCGCTAATTGGTCCGTGCGGGCCGGCGTCAAAATATGTGCCGAGTGTAAAGGCAGCATTTGTGCGGCGGAAAGAAGATTATGGCATGTTATGGCCAGGCGCAGTTTACGACGGCGAAGCAGCCAGAGCTAAATATACCGCTCAATTGAATCAAGCTGCACAAAAACTCAGCGTGAAGGTGGACTTACGGCCGGAGCCAATATACGGCGCCGCTGAAGCCGATACCTGGTTGGCTGAAGCGAAAGCTGCTCGTGTTGATGGGCTGATGCTGCTGCTTTTGGATCGCCAGCAGCACACCTGGCCCACCGCGCAAAAGGCGGTCGAGACCGGTATACCGACAGTTGTCTTTTCGCCGCTGGGCACTTCGTTCACGACCAACACCGTGAATCTGGCGGAGAAACCCGGCTGTGTCATTTACTCCACGGACGAGTTCAGCCAGGCGGCGTTCGGCATGAAGATGCTCAAAGCCGGCACAAAAATGCGACACACTCGCTGCGTCGTGCTGGCGGGCAATAAGCGATTTGATTCGTCGATGGCCGATTTGGGAATTGCACTGCGATATGTCCCGGCTCAGACTTTTCTGGATGAATATCGTGCCACTCCCGATACAGATGAGATTCTCGCTATGGCGGAGGAATATATTGGCCGTGCCCGGCGACGCAGAGGAGCGACCCGGCAGGATGTTATCAATGGCATCAAGAGCTACGTCGTGGCCGGCAACATCCTTCAGCGCGAAGAGTGCGACGCGATTACTATGGACTGCCTGGGTGCGTTAGGCAAAACCGAAGTGAGTCTGCCGTGCATAGCCTGGTCACGGATGAATGATGAGGGGATTCCCGCTGCCTGTGAAGCCGACCTCGGCGCGGTCGCGTCGCACATTATTGTGCAGTATCTATTCGACCGCCCCGGCTTCCAGCAAGACCCCGTCGCTGATACTCTCCATGATGCGATCATCGGAGCGCACTGTTCCTGCCCGACTCGTTTGAAAGGTCTCGACCAGCCGCCCGAACCATTCGACATTGTGCATCATCACGGCAACAGGGACGCAGTGCCGCGCACATTGTGGCGGAAAGGCCAGCGTGTTACCAGCCTGGATGTTCTGCCCGGCGACAAAAATGCAGGGCGAAAAACGAAGCTGCTCATTTCAGCCGGTACGGTGCTGGACAATATTGATGTGCCGCCCTCTGGCGGATGCGTGGTCTCGGTGCGTGTGAAATTCGATGGCGACCAGCCGGTTCTTAGCTTTCCCGGCTTCCACCAGATTTTCTTCTATGGCGACTACAAGCAGCAGCTCGTCGAGTTCTGTCAGTTATTCAGCCTCGAATCCCAGGTGGTTTAATATTTGGCCCCCCAAATTCATTTGGGGGGTTCGCTTAGCCGTCGCCAGTACAGCGACGGCACAAAAGCAATTAGAGTGGGCCGTACTTCAGATCGGTGTCCCTCGAAGCACACCGCAAAAAAAGGTCGTTCACATCGAGACCGGATTTGTACGGTATGTCTCGGCCCTCGAAGCACACCGCAAAAAAAGGTCGTTCACATCAGGATTGCAAATGCGTGAAGGCGAAATTCCCCTCGAAGCACACCGCAAAAAAAGGTCGTTCACATCTCTATTCTTGATGCGCGCCAGGGCTACTGGCCTCGAAGCACACCGCAAAAAAAGGTCGTTCACATCGGTCAAATGCTTGGCCAGGTCTTTTTTGATCCTCGAAGCACACCGCAAAAAAAGGTCGTTCACATCTCGAGCAAATTCAGGGCACGTTTGAAACAGCCTCGAAGCACACCGCAAAAAAAGGTCGTTCACATCACTTCTCCGATAACTACTTTGCGATGAGTCCGTTAGACGGATTCGACCGTAGAAAAATTTGCGTGTGTTAGTGAGCGAAAACACAATGGGAAACAATTTTCCTCTAATATGTGCCTTCTCAACTTTCAGGCCGTTCGAGTCGGCCTATCGCCGCCGGTTGCGCAATTGCCCGAAAGCTATCGCAACCTTTATCGGCGGCAGCATATTTTTATTTCAAAGAACGACCCTTCGACTTCGCTCAGGGCAGGCCCTTAAAAATCAATCTTTTGGCAACTCTTTATATTCTATCCCCTGCTCTTTGCATTGCAAGCGAATTTTTTCCGCAATATCTGGGTTTGCAAGATTTCGAGCAGCGTTATAATCGGCAATTGCCTTGTATCCACATTTCGGGCACTCGAACATGGTCGCCTTGTCGGTTTTCTTATTGGCTTGCCGGTATTCAAAAGTGAACTCCTTATGAATAAACCCGCACTCGCTGCACCGCCGCGATGTATAACATGGATTCACTTCTTTTACTTCTATTCCTGCCTCCTTGGCTTTGTATTTGATGAACTCCTGTAATTGATTGTATCTCCAGTTTTGACCGATAAAAGTGCCGCTTAACTCCTCTGCCAATCCTTTGAGGTTTTCAACCTGAATCAGTCCTGCTCCGTGATTTTTCGCAAACTCGATTACGCAGTGTGAAAGCTGATGATTCAATGTTTTATAAGCATTGTCAATTTTGCCTTCTAATTTCTCTATTGGATGCAAAATACGTTTTCTTCCATGTCCCGAACGCGCAGTTGGAGCAGATAAATCTTGTTCACCCGTCCTTTGAATGGACCGCCTCCTTGCGATTGTCTGTCTTTGCAGAGCCTTGATTCTATCCCCCAAAGCCTTCAATTTTCTGTAACCGATACGTGCGTAGCCATTGCTTATCGCGGCATATAACGGGACAGACCAGCCTAAATCAACGCCCACAATTATATTGGGATGAAGCCTTGTCGCGTCTATCTTGGGGAAATCATAACTGACTGAAAGATACCATTTATTTCTTTTTTCCTTTATCTCAAAAAAGCGATGTCGATAGCCCGGCAAAGAATTCGTCTCGTTTGAAACAAGTCTTTCGAGTATTGCTTTTTGCCCGTCGCTGATTTTTGCAGTTGACAGCAAAACTCGTGGATAAGGTTGTTGGCATATTCTTAAATCTACTTCATATTCGCCTGATTGGGTTCTCTCAATCAAACGGGGCTGGTGATCGCTGCAATTTATTGGTATCGCCAAATCTTTTTTGAAAAGCGGTAAAGACTCTTTGCCAGCTATAACCTTTTTCCATTTTGAGCTGCTTTTTACCGCGCTTAACTTTGTTTTTTCAAAAGCGCCACATATATAACCTGAAACAGCCCCATCTCTTGAGTACCGCGATAGCTCTTTTTCATCAGCATTTTTTTCTTCTATGAGCATCTTACGCAGAATCCTGTTAAGCGTTTTAACCTTATAACGGTCGTTAGCATCTGTCTGTTGTGTACGCCACTGATAGAATCTCATGTAATTTTCGCAAACTGCCATATTAGCCAACCGCCAATACCTATAACGGACATCGCGCAGCATTTTACCGAATTCCGGCCAAGACATATTTACGGGCTTGACGATTTCAAATGTTGCAACTTTCTGCAATCTCTTTTCGGTACCAGGCATTCTATTTTCTCTTATGCAGTTTGTTTCTACATTTAGTTCGCCATTGTACTTATAGTAATTATATCCCTGTTTTTAAGGAAGCTCAACTTATTTTATCCGCCTTTGTCTCCCCTCGGAATGACCGCGTGGCTGGTTATTCATGGGATTCTGGTTTTTGTTGCGCTCTCTGAGATTCTGCTAAACATCAGATATGTGGGACGGTATAATCTGACGAGAAGTCCGGCGGTCGTGTCTGGACGAAATGGTTTTGTGAACTCTAATGTAAAGGAATCTGCGATGAAAACTAATGATGGTTTACCTAATCAATTATCTTGTGGTTTGAACAGGCGAGAGTTTTTAGGTGGCTGTGCGGCGTGTGCAGCAGGACTGGCTGGCCTGTCGGTCCTGGGCGTAAAGTCGGCGGTGGCTCAGGCACCACAGCCCAGCGAAAAAGCAAAGGTACGCCTGGTCTTTACGCACAGACCTCCACAAGAAGCAACTTGGCCGAATATCGGCTACGATTACGAGGGCCGCAAAAAAGAGCTGACTGAAAAGCTCCGTAAAGGCTGTCCGGGTATAGAATTTCTGCCGGCTACGGTCCACAATGTAGAAGAGGCTAAGAAAATCCTCGAGGCCGACAAAGAGGTTGACGGGTATCTGATCTACATGGTTGGCATCTGGACCGGTGCACCCCAGACCATCGCCGCGACAGGTCGGCCCACAATATTTGTGGACGATTTCTACGGCGGATCAGGCGAGTTTCTCATCGCATACTCGGCGGCCAGGAGAAACGGCTGGAAAGTTGCGGGCGTTTCATCGTCGAATTTTGACGAGGTAATTCAGGCGGCCAGGTGCTTTGACTGCCTCAAGAAGCTCCGCTCATCGGTCATCCTGCGGGTTGGAACCGGATTTGGCTGTTCGCAGGAGGGCGTCGAAAAAGTATTCGGGACAAAAACCGTGTTCGTAAACTACGACCCACTCAACGAGCTTTACAATAAGACCGACCAGGCTGAGGCTCGAAAGTGGGCCAAGCGCTGGATCAGTGAGGCGGAGAAAGTAGTTGAGCCATCGCGCGAGGAAATTGAAAAGTCGGGCGCTATGTATATAGCGATGAGTGAGTTGATGCGGCAAAACAAAGCCCAGGCTATTACGATGAACTGCCTGGGTGGGTTCTACGGCGGCCATATCAAAGCCTATCCGTGCCTGGGCTTTTTCCAGCTCAACAACGACGGCTACGTCGGCGCCTGCGAATCCGACCTTACATCCACGATTACTATGCTGCTGATGAGCTATCTTGTCGGTCGGCCCGGCTACATCTCCGACCCGGTCATCGACACGGCCAAGAAACAGATTATTTACGCACATTGTGTCGCGCCCAATAAGGTTTTTGGTCCGGATGGCCCAACTAATCCTTACCACATTCGCAGCCATTCTGAAGATCGAAAAGGTGCAGCCGTGCGCTCGCTGATGCCTTTGGGCGAGATGACAACTACGCTGGAATTTAACCCCGACGCGCGTAAGGTAATAATCCACCAAGCAAAATCGGTGGCCAATATAGATGAGGATAAAGCCTGCCGAACCAAGTTAGCTGCTGAGGTGGTAGGGGACATCAACAAGCTGCTTTCCTACTGGGACACGTGGGGCTGGCACCGAGTTACTTTCTACGGCGACTTGAAGCGTCCGGTGCAGAACATCGCGGCTTTACTGGGCTTCGAAGTGATAGAAGAAGCCTGAGTCGCTGTAGTAAACAACGGAAACCAGGAACCGGCGGTAAAACCGCTGGCAGGAAAACCCCCAAATAAATTTGGGAACTAAATACTTAACCCCGCAATTGGGCCCCCGCGAAGCGGGAACCCGTTGCAGGGTTGGAACCGCACATGAGGTTCGCTCTTATATGAAAGCCGAGCAAACTCCTTATCGGTTTGGTTTGCTCGGATCAAAAACAAAAGGAAACGGGCGAGGATTATTTTCACAGCAGCTTGGTCATTCGCTGGGCTTTACGCATACGCCGACGATTTCTTTCTGAAGGTTTTTCGTAATAGGCAATGCGCTTCATGTCTCTGACTAAACCTTCTTTCTCGCACAGCTTCTTAAAACGTTTAATCATCTGTTGGACCGATTCGCCCGAACGCGACTTAACTTTTAGCACTCACAGCCTCCTTAAAAAATTCAGAGATTAAAGTGACTACAAGAAACAAGGCTATTTCTTAGTTCGTCAAGAAATCTGGCTTTGTTAATGTAATTGAAGGGCTCTATCCTTTCAAGTCAAAAAAATCTCGCCAGGCGGATTTTTGGCTCAACGCTGAGCTTTCTTATGCTGAAGCCTTCGGCGACCAGCTCGGAGCCGCTCCGAATTGACAAATTTTTAGGCCCTATTGAGTAATATGGGCAAATATGTTAAAATAACCAAATAATTTTGGAGGTATCTTTTAGTTGGAGAAACTTCGCCAGACTCTGCGAGTCAGAAAAGAGCGGGCTATATTGGTAGCGGCTGTCCTGGGCACCGGCAGCGACAGAGATAATTTAGTCGAGCTTACCGCTCTGGCGGAAAGTGCCGGGGCAGTCGTAGTAGACAGATTTCAGCAGAAAATCCACAGCATAAATCCCGCTACGTATATAGGAAAGGGTAAAGCCGACCAGCTTGCTGAAAGAGTCAAGCGGTTCAAGGCGGATGTAGTCATCTTTGACAACGACCTTTCGCCGGCCCAGATCCGCGAGCTTGAAGAGATTATCCGCATTAAAGTCCTGGACCGAAGCGAGTTGATTCTGGACATTTTTGCCACACGGGCAAAGACCAAGCAATCTATGCTGCAGGTGGAGTTAGCGCAGCTCCAGTACACCTATCCGCGATTGACTCAGATGTGGCCGCACCTGGATACCGTAACCGGAGCCGGCGGAGCAACGGGCGTGGGCGTGGTCGGCGGCATCGGCACAAAAGGACCAGGCGAACAGCAACTGGAAATCGACCGCCGATTGGTCAAAAGACGAATCGTCGAGCTTAGACGCGAATTAGCCAACATCGACCGGCGTAGGGTCCGCGAGATTGCTGCAAGGCACGGTCTATTTAAGATATGTATAGTCGGCTATACTAACGCCGGCAAAAGCACACTGCTGAACGCACTTACCAATGCCGGCGTTTTGGTCGAGGACAGGCTCTTTGCCACGCTGGACACCCGAACCAAAAGGTGGTCGCCCGCTCGTGGGGCGGAGGTGCTCATCAGTGACACGGTTGGCTTTGTAAAAAATCTGCCTCACCAACTTGTCGCTTCGTTCAAAGCCACGCTGGAAGAGGCGGTCAACGCTGACCTGCTGCTACATATTATTGATGTCTCGAATCCGGACGTTCTGAAGCAGATCGAGTCTGTAAATGTGGTTTTGGAGGAGATCGGCTGCGGCGATAAGCCCATTTTGATGCTGCTCAATAAAGTTGACAACCTGAAAAACCTTGCCCAACTGGAGATGCTGCAGACGGTCTTTCCCGATGCGGTCGCAATATCAGCTAAGACCGGCTTCGGCCTGGATAAGCTGGAAGAAAAAGTCGCCGAGAAATATAAAGGCGGCGAAGTTTTAGTGCGGGTGAGTTCCAGCCAATCGAACGGCAAGGTTCAGAGTTTTTTGCGTGCCCACGCCCAGATTATAAATGAGCAATATCTGGATAGCTGTGTCCTGATTGACGCCCGCCTCGGCCAGAACCAGTTGCCGGACCTAAAACGACTCCACCCAGAAACAATCGAAATTATAAATGCTTAGGAGAGCCGTGAAAGCCTGCCCTGAGCATAGTGAACGGATAAACTGCGCGAATAATCTCGTTAGCCTGTCATTCCTGCCCAAGCGGGAATCTTACCATTTTTTCTGGCCTTTTAGCTAATCCCGTGGTAAAATATTTTTATGGAGTACGAGTGCACTGACCATTTCGAGAAGGAAGTACTGCGAAAACGGCCGTATATCAAAAAAGAATGGTGCATTCAGGTGTTAGAAAATCCGCTTCGTGTTGAACAACAGCAAGGCAACCGCTTCCGATTCTGGGGCGTTGTTGAACAGTTACAGGGTAAGATACTACGAGTAGTAACACTTGAAAACAAAAAGACGATACATAACGCTTTTCCTGACAGGGGATACAAGATATGAAATTGAACTATTATCCAGAAACTGATTCTTTGTATATTGATCTTGCTGAGCGGTCGAGCACTGAAAGCAAGGAAGTTTCCGAAGGGATTGTTCTGGACTACGATGCTGATGGCAATCTTGTCGGCATAGATATTGACAACGCCAGCAAGAAACTTGAACTAAAGAAACTTGTTCTAAGTAAACTGCCTACCGAGATACAGAGCCTTTCAGCATAATTCGCCACTGTGGAAATAGACAGCAGGTTCGATCCACACCTGCGGTAGTATTGCGTATTGCGGAAAAAACTGGCCACAGAGGGCACAGAGGAACAAAATATTTAGCCCCGCAGTTTACTCGCCTTTGCGTAGCTGCTTCAGCGAAGCGAGGTTGCGGGGTCTTTGGCACAGCAAAAAATTTACCCGCGAATCATACAAATTTGCTCAATTTTTCCTTGACATCTTTAATCCGGACGGTTAGTCTTATAACAACATTATTGCCGTAAGGATGGTGTAGACTCAATAATCGAAACGATGAGTTTACCCAAATTTCTCCGCATGTCTATCATGCAGGAGGAGGGCTGGTATCTATGATAGGGTTAAAGAGGCGCCAGATTTTTCTGGCTGCGCTACCCTTGTCGGCAAGTCGAGCAATCCGCAGGAGAAGGCCTGGCGTGCATCAACTGCAATGACGATTGTCGGTAGCCCGTGGCCCGCCGCAGAATCCTGGCATAGGAGACTAACGTATTTGGGCAATACGCCCTTGATATTCCATAAACTACTTTTTTGAGGAGGAACGACATGTCTAAGACAAAACGAAACATAGTATTGGCCCTTGCGCTTTGTGGCCTTTTGCTGCCCATGACCGTGAGGGCCAAGGACCTGGTGGAACGACCGTTCAAGTTGCACAGTGAGAGGACGATTATCGTTGACTTGAGGTTCTACCCGATCTGCCCGTGGTGGATCGAGTCAGAGTCCGGCGAAGCCACCCACCTCGGGCTGTACACAAACTCGGGAGAGGGTACAGTTGACCTTCGGACCGGCGAATCAACGGGCAGTGGCGAGATCACAGCGGCCAACGGGGACATAGTGTACTGGGATGGGTACAAAAGCGGGGACACACTGATCATGACGTACACGGGCGGCACTGGCCGCTTCGAAGGCGCAAGTGGCTCCGTGACCATAGCGTTCACTACGGTGGCTGCGGGACCGGACCCTGAGTACCCGTGGTTGTACAGAATTACGTTCAGCTTTTCGGGCACTGGGACGATCACGTACTGATCGGGGAGCGATTAGCGGCAACTGGATCACGTAGGGTCCGAATTGTGTAGGATTACTTTGCAGCGTTGGGGCGGCTGAAGTTCAAGCCGCCCCCATTCTTGTTCCAATCCAACGGGCGGTTGTCATTCGCATCCAGAGCGGAATGGAGGGACATAGCGTAGTGGAAATAAAAATCAGACCCCTGCCGCAAGCGGCAGGGCTAAACAAATATTTTGGTTGCACATCGGAAAACCACACATTAGCATTTCAGGCATGTCAAAATTAGTCGGATATATGGTGACATGGACGACTTACGGGACCTGGCTGCAGGGCGACAAACGCGGCTACGTTAAGGATGGCCGAATACTTGAAGGCGACCAGACACTTCTGGAACTATGCAAAGGTCTGCAGAAAGGCCAAACTGTAAAACTAACCAAACCAGAAAAAGAAATTGTCCGCCGGGCAATATTGAGCGAGTCACAGCGAATCGGTCAAAATCTTGAGGCACTGGCAGTCTGCACAAATCATCTTCATATAGCGGCGCGGCCCTGTGATAAGTCGATAGAACGTATCGTCAGTATGTACAAAAGCGCAGGCACTCGCGTCCTGCGGTCTGTGGGCAGGTCAGGCCCAATTTGGACCGCTGGTTTCGACAAACGCTTCTGTTTTACCGAAGCGGACCTATCCAGAAAAATTGAATACATACAAAATCACAACGATTAGCCCCGTTGCTTGCGACGGGGGTCGTAACTTCAATTTTCCTCTGCCGCGAGCGGCACCCCCGCCCCCGAAAACCCCTGCCGCGAGCGGCAGGGCTAAACGACTTCGGACAAAGGACTTCTGCTGTGAGCTGCATGCTGTACAGGAAAAATTTGGCCGGCATGTATGAGATCCAAAAAATCTCGTGCCGGATAGTTCGATGTGATATAATGGTTTTGGGCTGAGGTTTTTTGGGTTTGCGCAAAAGGCCCTCCATGTCTTACGCAGACCTTTTTTCCTCAGCCCTTTTGATTATAAGCGAGATGCGTTCGATCCTTTCTTGTTTAGCCGTCGCCGGTACGGCGGCGGTCAGCCTCAAATTCGTACAAGATTGACATTCTTGTCACAGGCTGTTCTAATGCGCACGCTATGAGTGGCAAAAGCGGTCAGCTACGGGGCATGAGATACGAGAATATCGCAATAATCGGCGATGGGGGGATGGCCAGCGTGCTGGCTATGCTGTTGTGCGAAAAAAGATTTACCGCAGAGAACGCAAAGAGCGCGGAGAAGAAACCAAAAGAATACGCGATACGAGTGAAGATGTGGGGTTATGACGCTCAGCAGTTGGCTGAGATCGAAAAAAGTCGGGAAAACAAAAAGTTTCTGCCCGGCTATAAACTTCCTGCCTCACTCATTTTTGAGCCCGAAGATAAGCGAATTATGGCTGGTGCCGAGCTAATTATTTCCGCCGTGCCGTGTCAATTTATGCGCAGTGTTTGGAATAGGCTGAAAGATTATGTCCCCGCTGATGTCCCTATCGTGTCAGTCGCCAAGGGAATTGAGAACGAGACGCTTCTTCGCCCGACGCAAATACTGGCTGAGATTCTTGGCATAGCTTGGAATGACAGGCTGGCTGTGCTGAGCGGGCCAACAATTGCAGATGAGCTTGCCAGAAAGCTGCCGGCCACTGCGTGTGCGGCTGCCAGTAGTGAGAAATTAGCCAGCGACATCCAGCGGACTTTCAATTGTCCCTGGCTGCGGGTCTATACCAATACCGACGTGGTCGGCGTGGAACTAGCGGCAGCGTGCAAAAACATCATCGCTATTGCCGCGGGGATTATTGACGGCATAGGAGCCGGCGACAATGCAAAGGCGGCTCTTTTGACCAGAGGACTTGCTGAGATAACCCGCCTCGGCGTAGCAATGGGAGCAAAGGAGCAGACTTTCGCGGGACTGACCGGATTGGGCGATTTAGTGACAACCTGCATTTCTCCCAAGGGAAGGAACCGCTCGTTCGGCGAACGAATTGGCAAAGGACAACCGCCGCAACAAGCTGAAAGAGCTACCGATTCGGTCGTGGAAGGTATTGCCACGTGCAAATCCGTGGTGGCTCTGGCGGAGAAGTACAACGTTGAGATGCCGATTACACAGGCCGTCTACGAGGTGCTGTTCGAGAATAAGCCAGTGCTAACGGCGATTGAGGATTTGATGACCCGCCGACCCAAAGCTGAATAGAATCCCTAATTTGGATATCTGAACTATTTCGCTCGTTTTCAGATAATGCTATACTTACTGTCCAGGCAAGCCTTGTCGGCAGACTGGAACCGCCGGTGTGTTCGAGCCGGCGAAGCTGATTATGGTTTTTGAGTAGAAAGGAGAAATGAGATGCGGCGCTGCGTTTTTGTTCTGGCTTTAATGTGCCTTGTAGCGATTAGTTTTTGCATTGCAGCCGACGCGCCCCGCCGGCCCGCCCAGATCAGGGTCCTGCTGATTACCGGCGACGACGTCTCGGCGCATCCCTGGCGGGAGATGTCCGAGACTACCCGCGAAGCGCTGGTCGCCTCGAAGAGATTCGACGTCAGGGTGTGCGAAGATCCGCTGATCCTCGAATCGGAAACCGCGCTGAAGGCGTACGATGTGATTGTCTTTATGATCTATAGCCAGCGTCGGCCTGTGCTCCCTGAGCAAGCTCAGGAGAACCTGCTAAACTTCGTCAAGGACGGAAAGGGTTTCTTCGTCCAACACATGGCCAGCGCCTCGTTCCCCAAGTGGGAGGAATTCGGCAAGCTCTGTGGCCGGAAATGGGTAATGGGTACTTCGGGTCACGGATCGAGAGGTGTTTTCGAGGCCAAGGTGGTCGACAAGGAGCATCCCATCACCGCAGGCATGGCCGACTTTAAGACCGACGACGAGCTATACGCCAAGCTGCAGGGCAGCGGCGAGATCCACGTGCTGGTGGAGGCCGACTCCGATTGGAGCAAAAAGACTGAGCCTCTGGTTTTTACCTTGAACTATGGCAAGGGTCGCACAGTTTACAACGCGTTCGGCCACGACCGCAAGGCCCTGATGAACCCCAGTGTTCAGAGGATAATCGCTCGCGGCGTAGAGTGGGCGGCCACCGGAAAAGTCGAATGATAAGGCTCGCGCTCCGTCTCGCATAAACTTGTGGCCATAGCGCCGTGTGACATCCTCAAAACCGAAAGTCTTTGCGATGGCGTCAACGGATAGGATGACGCAGTTTGCTATCGCTGCGGTTTTTCTGAGTGATTTCGGCGGAGATTGTGTATAGATGCCGGGGGGTGAAAGAGGACCTTTCAGCGTCTGATAAACTTCGTTTTTCATTTCTGCGAAAACAATTTCTTCTCACCTGGTTTGGCTGACCTGGCCAGACATACTTTCTCCAATAATCGGTGTGTTGAAAATCTTGCCGGTCTAAAAACCGCAAAAAGCTCGGCTGATCTTTAGGCCGAGGCTGCCGCAGTATCCTGTGCGCAGCATTTTATCGGAAGCATTGTGTATTCGGCCGGATTGCTGCTCTGAGCGGCTGTCCAATATCTTTGCTGCGGTTTGGCGTGCAGGGGGTGTGTTTACTATATTTTACTGGGCACAACTTTTGTCAGTGCAGACGTGCGCCCAGGTAATTCTAATGCAGCCATCGGTTCAGCACGAAATTATTATTAGGAGCAGGGGTATCATTGGCTCAGCCACGGATGCTGACTCCTACAAATATGAGGCGCAGGCGCAATTGCTTGCCGCGGAGCGGGGGCTTTTGGCAATGCGCTTCCATGGGTGATACTTATATGTTCTGGTTTCTGCGAAACGGTGCATGCGCGATCGGCGTGGATTTAAGCAATGATAGCCTGAAGATGGCTCAGCTTGCAAATAGTGGAAAAGGCATACGTCTTTTTGCCGGCCGCATTGAGAATCGGCCTGAAAGTGTTCAGCCCGGCAGTGCGGGCTGGCAACGATGGGCTGTCGAAGCCATACGTGAAGCAACGGCCAACGGCGGGTTTCGCGGCAAAGAAGTCATAGCTGCCATACCGGCAAGTGACGTGTTCATTGACCACATAAAGATAGGCCTTCCATTTAACGACGGCTCGCAGAACCGTAAGGCAGCAAAGACAAATGACCAGATGCTGCCGCCAGCCGTTTCTTCAAAAATAAAACAGAAGCTGCCCTTTCAGCTTGATGATGCCATGATAAGGTACATCCCCACCGAGCAGGACAACGCTCTGGTGGTGGCCACCGATCGCAAAATTATCGATAGACATCTGGCGATATATGAGAAGGCAGGACTAACCATTAAGACCATTAGCATTTGGCCGATGGCGCTATTGAGCTGCTATACAAAGTTCTTTGGCAGGCGTAAAGCGGACGAGGGCGCGGTGGTAATGCTTGTGGATATCGAGACAAGTTGTACCAATGTTGTAATCTGTCGGCATAACATACTGCTTTATGCCTGCTCAATACCAATAGGATCAAGCGGCATTGATGACGAGAACGTGTTGACGCGGCTGGTGTTAGAGCTAACTGCTTGCAGACGTCATTTTATCTCGATACACCAGAACGCCCGGATACAACGATTGATCTTTCTTTCGGGTCCGGCGGTAAGTGCAGATATTTACAGAACCATAGCCAAACAGTTAGAGATTCAGGCTCAGATGGGCGATTGTATGGCGGCGGTGGATTTGGCCAATCCTTACCGTGCCGGAATAGACAGAAGAGATAGTCACGTTAATTGGGCTATTGCCTTTGGGCTTAGCTTGTCATAGAAAATCAAAAATCAAAATCCAAAATGCAAAATTAAGGAATACATTGCCGCAAGGCGGCAATTCCACAACTTTGATTTTTGATATTTGATTTGAGGTCAAGACCATGGTTAACATAAATTTTGTGCCTGATGATTACATTCAAAGCAGCGAGTCACGCCGAGCAAATCTGATGTGTCTGGTGCTCTTTGTGATAGTAATGGCGGCTCTGGGCGGTTCGTTTGTGACCATTAAGATGCGCCAGAGCGCTTTTGGTGCCAAGGAGCAACTGGTAAATGCAAAAATGGCTCGGGTGCGGGAGACAATTAAGCAGTTTGAAGAGCTCCAGGCAAAACGTAAAGAGATGATGAAGACAGCTTTGGTAACCGCTCAACTGCTTGAGCCGGTCCCCAGAAGCGTTTTGCTGGCATCATTAACCAACAACCTGCCGCCGGGCGTGTCACTGTTGAAGCTGAGCTTCATTCAAAAGGAGGTTAAACAAGCTGGTTTGGCTGCGCCGGCCAGCAAATATCAGGCAGCAAAAGCCCAAATGCCGGCGGCTCAAACCCCGGTGTCGCCGGAGAAATCGCTGCAGACGTATATAGAAATTGGAGGCATAGCTCCGAGCGATCTTCAGGTTGCTTCTTACATCGAAAGGCTGAGCACTTCCAGACTGCTGACGAACGTAGCACTGGTCGAATCGAAAGAACATAAAATCGAAGATACAACGTTTAGGCGGTTTAAGTTAACAGCGATGCTGCAGAACGATGTTCATCTTACCAAAGACGATGTCGACCGGATCAGGACAGGACCGAGAGAATCTGCGCAGAATTTTTAGCCGTGTGCGGGCGCCAAGCCTGCCTGTGTCTTGATATTTTGATTGGGCAATTTGAGGGCAAAATTATGACAAGCGGTTTTCGAAAAGCGGTTTTTTTTGTTCTGCTGGTAGGTGTATCCGTAGTCGGCTACCGGTACATGATCAAGCCTGCCAATAAACATCTGGCCGAGGCCAAAGGCCGGGTTGAGGCTAAATTAGCCAAATTGGCTGAACTGGAACGAGCCACCGCAGCAGCAGAAGATATTACCAAACAGCTTGAACAACTGGAAGGAGCAGTGAAGTTCTTTGAGAGCAGACTGCCACCAACCAGCGAGATTCACAGAGTCTTGGAGCAGGTCACGGTAATTGCGCAAAAGGAGGGCCTGAAGCCCAAAACCATCCGAACTCTGGAGAAAAAAGACAATAGTGGCTACATAGAACAGCCGTTGAAAATGGAGTTGGAAGGGAACTTCAATTCCTTCTATTCGTTCCTTTTGGAACTCGAGAAGCTCCCTCGCATCATAAAAATTCGCGACCTTGAGCTGGAAAAGCACAAAGAAACCGAAGGCCAGATATCAGCTAATTTTATAGCGAGCATATTCTGCCAGAATAGAACCAGCTGAGAATGCAAGTAAATCCGAAATTCGAAATCCTAAATCCGAAACAAGTTCGAATGACCGAAACCCCAAATTCAAAAGGGAGCGTTTCGAGCATTTGATATTTGAATTTTGATATTGTTTCGAATTTCGATATTCGAATTTTGATATTCTGTAATGGAGCTTGGATATGTTATCTTTTCTGCGTGAGCAAGGCTTTGAGAGTTCAACCCCGCAAAAGCAAACCCGCCGTCCGTCTGGGGGGCAAACTGCTAACGCTGGCCGAACCGACCGCGAGGCGTCAGGCGATGCACAAGGGCAGGAATATCTTACCGTAGCGGCTAAAAGTAAGAATGTTCGCAAAAGCACGATAATGGTTGTAGTTCTGTTTTGCATAGGTCTTACGCTCCTTTGGTTTATGATAAAAAAGAGCCAGCCGCAAGCAGCGTCAGCGTCACCCGCCAGCACAGAAGAAAACCAGATTGAGATGGCCATCGCTCGGCTCACCGGTGCCAGCACAGAAATGTTCAGCCGCATGGATCAAATCGTGCAGAAATTCTATGAGTTTTCCGATGTGTTACAGATCAGGGTCAACGAACTCGTGAAGAATCCATTTGAGCTTGAGATGTTTTTGAGCAAGTTGATGGGCAAGCTCGATCCAAAAGAGGCGGAAATTGAAGTTGACCCTGAGATGATTAGATACCAGCAGATAAGACAAAAAGCCAAGGACCTGAAGCTCGCCAGCATCATGAAATCCGACCAGGGCAGGTGCTGTATGATTAGCGATAAAATCCTGTATGAGGGGGATTTAATACAAGGCTTTAAGATTGCTCAAATTGGCGATAGTTCTGTCAAGATCGAATGGAACGGCGAAGATGATTCTGAGTCACCGCCGTCAAAGAGTGTGGAAATAATTTTGAAGTTATCAGAATGAAAGTCCCGTTTTTGTCTGATAAAAAGAAAGATTCAGCAGCGCTGAGAAAAAAATTGCAGGAGCATCTGGATGGTGACAGCACAGCCGCGCAAAGCTGCACCGAGGATTCGTCGATACGGGGGCTGAGCGACCTCTATTTTCCGGAAGAGCCCGGCGAATCGAAGGTTCGTGACATCGCAGACGTGCTGCTGGATGCCGAGAAGATTACCCGCGAGCAACGCGCGAAGCTGCGACAGGAGCAGTCGCAAAAACCAGGCACCGACGTCGCCGCCCTGCTGCTAAAAGAGGGGATTGTCAGCGCCGAGGAAGTCTTGCAGGCTAAGGCTAAGCTGTGCGGACTGGAGTTTCGACATATTACGCCCGACGATGTTGATAAGCAGGCTTTTGAAAAGCTCGACATCGATTTTATAAGGAGAAGCAGCATTATACCTGTAGCGGTGGAGCAAGACACTCTGATTGTTGCCACGAGCGAGCCTACAAACATCTTTGCTATGGAGGATGTTAAAAGACAGACCCAGATGGACCTGCAAGTTGTAGTTTGTAGCGCTGAAGATATTGAGGCTGTGTGTAGCTCGTTCCAGACCGAGAGTGTCGATTATAATCTTGATGATATTATTAGCGATATGACCGAGGTTGAGGTGGTACAAGACCAGATAGAGGAGTCTGAAGACCTCGAGAAGATGGCCGGTCAATCACCGGTTATCAAGTTCGTAAACTACCTGATCAGCAACGCAATACACGAGGGGGCCAGTGACATCCACATTGAACCGAAGGAGAAGTTCTCCAGAATAAGGTATCGGATAGATGGTGTGCTTTTTGAAATCATGCAGGCGCCGTCAAAGATGCACCCGGCGATAGTCTCACGTATCAAAATTATGTCTAACCTTGACATCTCGGAAAGACGACTTCCACAGGACGGAAAAATCTCCGTGATTGTGGGAGGCCGTGCAATTGATTTGCGAGTCTCCACACTGCCCATAAACCATGGAGAAAAAGCTGTTATCCGGGTGCTGGACAGCAAATCCATTATGCGCGGTCTGGAACTGCTGGGTATGGAGCCTGATGTAGAGGCGACTTTTCGTGAGCAAATAGAACTTCCTCATGGGATATTACTGGTTACCGGCCCAACGGGTTCGGGCAAGAGCACGACCTTGTATTCAGCCTTGTGCCAGATGGATGGAAACAAATTGAATATCTCAACAGTCGAAGACCCGGTCGAGTATGAGCTTGATTTCTGCAATCAAGTGCATGTCAATGACAAGATCGGACTCACATTCGCCGCGGCGCTTCGGAGTTTGTTACGTCAAGACCCGGATGTAGTAATGATCGGTGAGATCCGCGACAACGAAACAGCTCGTATAGCAGTGCAGGCTGCCCTAACCGGACATTTGGTGCTCTCTACGCTGCACACCAATGATGCGGCAAGCAGCATCACCAGATTGGTCAATATCGGCATCGATGCGTATCTGATTGCTGCCTCATTAAATGGCGTCCTGGCTCAGCGATTGGTTAGAAAAATTTGTCCCAAGTGCAAACAAATATACCAGGTGCCGGAGCACATGCGCAAATACGTGGAGCGGTCCGGAGTCAAGCCGGATGAACTTCTTCACGGCACCGGCTGTGATTACTGCAGAGGCTCAGGCTATTTGGGCAGGACAGGTATTTATGAACTGCTGATTATTGATGACAGATTCAGGGATATGATTAATCAAGATGCTTCCGTCAGCAGTATGCGTCGCGTGTTTCATCAAAGCGGACATTCAAGTTTGTTTGACGATGGTATCATTAAAGTAAAACGTGGTGTCACAACCATAGAAGAGGTGCTGCGAGTGACCGAAGTTTATGGCCGAAACGAGCAGGAAGCCTTTGTCGAAAATGAAGCGTAATGAGGCAAAAGATAATTATAAAGTGAGCTAAAGTGCCTAAAGTGAGCTTAATCCGCCATACGTCTGGCGGATAAAGTTGAAAGTTATAATTTTAGGCACTTTAGTCACTCAACACTTTAGACACTTTACCTGATACAGAGGATTATGTTATGGCAGATATAAAAGCGATACTGACATATGCGATAGAAAATAAGGCCAGTGACGTCCACATTAACGTCGAAATGCCGCCTGTGCTGCGAAAAAATACGGAGTTGATGGCCATGGATTTCCCACCGATCAGCGATGAAGATGCAAAGGGAATAGTTCTTTCTTTGATTGGGCCGGAAAAATTCAAAAAATTTCAAGAAGGCAAGGACTTTGATTTCTCCACCACCATCGACGATGGCCATCGTTTCCGGGTTAACGCGCACTATCAACGGGATACGATTGCGGTTTCCTTTAGAGTGATCCCTAATCAGATTCCCCAAATAGACGATCTGCATTTGCCGCCCATAGTCAAGGAGCTGACCGACCTTCCAAGAGGTTTAGTGCTGGTAACCGGACATACCGGTGCGGGAAAAAGTACTACGCTGGCTGCCATGATAGGACTGATAAACTCAAGGCATGGCAAACGCATAATTACGCTGGAAGACCCTATCGAGTATTTGATCGAGAATGAAAACTGTATGATAGAACAGCGAGAAGTCGGCTCTGACTGCCCGAACTTCGCATCAGGACTGCGGCACGTCTTGCGTCAGGACCCCGATATCATTATGGTCGGCGAGATGAGAGACCTGGAAACTACCAGCTTTACCATTACTGCCGCTGAGACCGGACACTTGGTCTTTAGCACATTGCACACTATCAACGCACCTCAGACTGTTGAACGCATCATAGACATATATCCGGCCAATCAGCAGAATCAAATTCGGACCATGCTTGCCAATACGCTGCAGGCGGTTATTTCCCAGACCCTGTTTAAGCGTATAGATGAACCTGGGATGATACCATGCACGGAAATATTGTTGTGCACCTCGGCCACCAGAAACTGTATCCGCGAAAACAGAATCTACGAGATACCAAATATCATTGAGACTTCTCGCAGATTAGGCATGCAGAGTCTGGACAACAGCATTGCTGAGATGTATTTCAAAGGTTACATCGACAGAGAAGAGGCCATCGCACGCTCAACCAACCCTGGCAAGATGGAAAAGACGCTTATCGCAACCGACAAGTTTGAAGTTGTACAGACACCTGAAGCAGTAAGTGCCAAAAAGTAAAAGGTGCATACCCATGTTCGAAGAATCTTCGCAAAGCCCTAAAGCTGCCACAGTGGTTGCCGATGAGAGTCAGGCGCCGGTGCGCACAAGGCGTACAAGCCGGCGTATACCGCCCACGCTTTCTCCGGATGACCAGGACCAGCCAAGACAGTCCCGCGGCGCAGCCAGCGGCCAAACCGCTGCTCTGCGCAGAATAAAGAGTCTCACAGTCGAATTTGGGCCGGGCAAAAAGGATATCCTGAGCTTTACCAATCAGCTTGCGGTTATGGTCAAGGCGGGCATAAGTCTTCAGGATTCGCTGGAGTCGATAGCCCAGCAGCAAGAAAAGCAGAAATTCAGGGCTATCATCAACGACTTGAAGAATCGAATCGAGGCAGGACAGAGCTTCTCGCAGGCTCTTGCTGAACATTCGCAGGTATTCAGCAACCTCTATATAAATATGGTGGCAGCGGCAGAGATCTCCGGCTCACTAAGTGACATGCTGCAAAAGCTGGCCGAATATCTCGACCAGGAAGCTGAAACTCGCTCGCAGGTCAGAAGCGCCATGGTCTATCCTGTCATCATAGCGACCATGGCAGTGTCAGTAACCATTTTCTTACTGTGCTTTGTCCTGCCCAGGTTTACTGCGATATTTGCTGGAAAAGAACATCTATTGCCCCGCCCAACTGTGCTGTTGATGGCAGGCAGCGCCTTTCTGCGCCATTACTGGCTCTTTATTTTGCCTGCTATCGGCGCTTCGCTCTGGGGCTTCTGGTATTTTATCAATACCGAAACAGGCCGGCTCTGGTGGGATAAGACCAAATTGGTATTGCCTCTTATAAAAACGCTCTGCCGAAACCTTTATATAACCAGGAGTCTGCACACAATGGGCGTGCTGACCAGGGCAGGCGTGCCGATTCTTAATACCATTTCCATAACCGCTCAGATATCAGGAAATGTGCTTTATAAGGCTATGTGGCTGGGTGTTTACGAAGAGGTCCGCCAGGGCAAAAAAATCGCATCGAGTCTCTTCCATAGCAGTTTGATGCCGAGCAATGTAGTGCAGATGATAAGAAGTGGCGAAGATTCAGGCAACCTAAGTGACGTGCTCAGAGACGTCTCGAATTTTTACGCCAGAGAGCTTAAAACCATTATAAAGACGGTGACTTCGATGATTGAGCCGGCAATGATTGTGGCGATGGGTGTTTTGGTTGGCTTTATCGCCATGAGCATTATTCTGCCGATATTCAAGATGTCCAACCTGGTCATGGGCAAGTAAATTCGTCACTCGTGACTCGTCGCTCGTTTAGCGAGAAAAACAATGTACGACATACGACATACGAAATACAAAACTGGTTTTTCGCTTATTGAGGTATTGATTGCCATACTGCTGGTTGGCCTGGCGGTCGCTGCTCTACTTGGAGCCAGCAGATCGTTTACCATTGCAAATGCTTCTGGAGCGGATTTGTCTACAGCAGAGTTTCTTATCGAGCAGATAAGGGAACGTACTGCGATGTTATCTTTCGATGATCTGGACGACTTTGCCAGTGGGTCTCCCTTCTCCCCGCCGATAAGTGCCGACGGAAGCGTCCTACAGGATTTTGCTGCTTTCACTCAGCAGGTAACTGTTGAAAATGTTAGCGCAGCCAATTTTGAACAGGTGGTGCCAGGCCCGAGCGATTTTGTCAGAGTGACGGTGAAGGTTCTGCTAAACGGCAGGGAAATTAGTTCGGCAAGCTGGATTCGCGCTCAATACTAAAATGCAAATTCGAAATTCGAAATTCGACAACCCCGGTGTCGTTACCGGACGTCTGTTGCCCCGTGTCGTCCGGGAAATTCGAAATTCCGGCCTGAAGGCCGGCTTTACCATCGCTGAAGTGCTGATTGTTTTGGCGATAACGGGCATACTCCTTACGGCGGTGGCGGTGGCCTTTAATGCTTCTATTATAAATTACCGCCAAAATGAGCAGATGTTCAAAACAATCAATAGCGCTCGTCAGGCCCTGACTCGAATAACCAGTCAGCTCCGGACGGGGGACTCGGTCGACCCTAACGCGCCGAACAATGAATGCAGCTTCTTGGCGGCTGATGGCAGTGACATTACTTATCAGTACAGGAACGCAGATAATAAGCTTTACTTGATAACCAACGGCAAGGAGTATGTTCTTTGTGAGAATGTCACTTCGATGAGTTTTATTAAGACCCCTATCCTGACCCCTAATGGATGGGACTGCAAGAGTGTTCAGATTTCTATGACGGTCCAAAGTGGCGACCTGCAACGGACGATTTCAGCCGCAGCGGTTATCAGGAGAAATCTTAACTAAGGATAGCCCGCCGAGCATTGGCAGTAGAATGAAGACTTTAGAATTGAGAATGTAGAAATACGTGCAAATTCTTCTTTCTTAATTCTCCATTCTAAATTCTCAATTCTATATTCGAGACTCCACGAATCGTTCGTAGACAAAGATGCTAAGGTTTATTCCGGCAAGTGAAATGAACCCTGCTAAGCCTGAAAGGCCGACGGTTAAGTCGCTGCCGCCTTCAATCACAGCGATAGCCAGTCCAGCCGTAGCGTTGAGCGAGCCGTGAAGTATTGCGGCAGCAATTACCGATTTTGCTTTCAGCCGCACGTAGCCAAAGATCGGGGCAAGCAGAACACATAAGGGTGTCATCATGAACACGCCCGCTATAGGATGCTGTGGATAGTTGTGTCCCTGAAGAATTATCGGCGCATGCCATAAGCCCCAGATAACACCGATAAGGGCTGACGATTTCCAGAAACCCAGAAAGCCAAGCTCCTTCTGAAGCAATCCCCTCCAGCCCAGCTCTTCACCAAATCCGGCGACCGCGTTGACGGTTGGTCCGGCAAGCAGCCCCAAGAACAATCCTATCCAGAAGGGGTGAACAGGAAAGCTGGCCATTTGCTTGGCCGCGCGTTCTAACACCTTAGGTGGTATCACCGCCCTGAATCTTTCGAGCAGTCCCGTCATCTGCGGGCAGTAGCGAACATCCGGCAGCAGCAGGCTTATCCCCAGAGTAGCAAAAGCGGCCACCGGCGCTAGTAGCCACGCCACGAGCCACCAGCGATTTAGCTTCCAACTGATACCCAGAGGCTCTTTCAGAGGCTCCTTATAGATAAATTTTTGGACCACGATGGCTGCGATCGTGGGCATAAACATATATATTGGAGCTACAAAAATAGTACCCGACGAAAGCCATTTTCCCCCTAACGCAAAGTATGAAAAGATAAACGCATAGCTGATAAGGAAATTCAGCCCGACAAACAATAGCGATTTCTTGATATTTGTTTTCATCGCTCAATTATCTGATGTATTTATTGGCCCGATGTAATTTTTTGCCACGACAATATCATCGAACCAGACCTTGCTTATGTGCCCGGGCGGCGCTTTGGTGATATAAAGAAGCAGCCATAGGAAATTCAGATTCAACTTGTCGGTATTTCGCCATTGAAAGCCTTCAAATGGCTGGCCGGCTGGGTCAGGATTAAAGCTGTCCCAAACCCACTTGCCCTTGGGAAAACCTTTGCCCAGGTGACTGATTACCTGTCCATCTTTGCTCCGTAGTTTTCCGTCAATCCACAGTGCCTGTTCGCCATTGTATTCTGTGATGGGGTCGTTCATCTTCATCATAAGTTCCACGCAAATCCATTTGCCTTTTTCCGCCCGAAGATTTTCGTCGTTGATAAAATCATGGCCCCAGGATGCTCCATTGGGCGAAGACCGCATCCCCATCCAGTATGAGTAAAAATCCCATCGCCATTTTTGGCCGTATGGCTCGACGCCTGTCGTAAATCGTTCGTTGCCGACAGGGCGGGTGCCAGCTCCGTCCTGCGGCCACCTCGTCGGTGGATTGTAGCCGCCCACGTGGACAAAGTGATGTATCGGATAGCAATCAGGATCGAATTTCACGTAAAACCGAAAGTAAAGCTGCTCATAGCCCGGCAGAAGACGCCTGTACAAATGCCCGCCCGTATCTTTTCCGCCGACGTGACTCATCAACAGCGAATGCTTGCCTGCGCTTACGGGCGGGACATCTTCGGATAGTGACATAATTTCGACATTCTTGACGTTTTCCCATCGGGTTTTCACAGCGTCTAAAGAACCTTCCTCGAAGTTTTCTGCGAAGATTACATCAGGGTCATTTTCAATCCCTTTGTCACGCGTGTATTTACTGGCCAACCCCGAACCTGCGTGGGTAGTTCGCCCGATTTCCAAAGTGGCCTTTTTCACGCAGAAGGCGTATAAATTGCAGTCGAGACCTGAGTAAAGCAGGTACATAGTTTTGCCGTCGCTACTTATCCATTTTGTCGGGAATTTATGATGATATGTTCGGCAGTCCTTGCCATCATTTACCGACCAGTGGTCGTTGTAATAAACTGTTGTCCAGGGTCCCCACGGCTGCGGGGCGTCGAAAACTCCCAGAGCGGCTGTGTGCGTGGCCTTGCTGCCCTGCGGGCGGTGCGAGGTCGTCAAAATATATCTGCGCAGCGGTGCGTTATAAGTTACAGCGATCCGCTGGACGCCATTGGGGTCGCTGAAGATAGGCTTACGTAATTCTATGTGAGGCGACCAGGTCGGTTTGCCTTGACCATCAAGGCCGGCGAAAAATTCGTATCGGCTTCTGTCGGCAACGCTGTCTTTGGCGACTCTGGCCAGCACAACATCGGGCGAATAGTCGTAGGCGTTATCGTTTGCCTGGGAGACTATGTAGACATAATTGTCTCTTGCGCCGTCGTAATTTTTGCCGAACTGGATGAACTCCGGACAGCCAAAGGTGTCGGAAAAATGCCAGTCGGTCCAATGCCAGTGCGCACCCAGATCGCTCGACCATGCCAATCTGGAATTAGTGAAATCCTCAGAACCTGCGGGTCTGTAATTCCTGACAAACATATACAAAGTGCTGTCCACCATCAATAGGCCGCTCGCTTTTATTCCCTTCGGCCCTCCACCTCGGGGAGTATCCGCATCGCTGGTGAAATCTTCGCCGCGAAAGTGTGGAGGGTCTCCAAATATCCTTGCAAAGCCCAGCGACAAACCCGGATTCTGCCGGTCAAAGCCGTCACCATCGCCGAAGGCTGTAATTTGAAGGTCGTCGTCCGCCCAGGTGATAGGCCAATTGTCGCCTGACCGATCTGGGCCGCACTTAATTACCTCCGTATCCCAAGTAAGTTTTTTAATTACCGGGCTTGGCGGATATGGATGCTCCGAAGCACCGAAGGCCAAGCCACTGTAAATGAATAAGCACACTAAACAAAGTTGCGGTTTAGGCAATCCGTTCATTCTGTTGGCTCCACGTGGGAATCCTCGTTGAAAGATTATGTACAAAGACGATGGTAGTTAGCGAAATTGATCATTTCCATTCTCCGTAGTAACTACGAAGGATGAAGCCTGGCTTTATTAAAAAATTCTTTAGTCAAGCCAAATACGACCGGCCCTAAAAACAATAAGGCAATTAGATTGGGTATAGCCATTAATCCATTTAATGTGTCGGCGACAGCCCAGACAATCTTCAATTCCCATAAGGCCCCGAGCATAATCGGCGCGAGCCAGAGAACTCTATAGAATACTCTGGCCCTTGCCCCGAAAAGGTACGCTGAGCAGGTCTCTCCATAGAATCCCCAGGCAAGAATAGTATCATAAGCAGTCAGAACCATACAGAGCACGACCAAAGAATAGCCTATATCTTTTCCGAACACTGTTTGAAAGGCCGACATAGTCAGTAATGAGCCGGTTGAACCGGATTTCCATGCGCCGGTAATCAGGATAGCCAGAGCGGTGGCGGAGCAGATAACAATTGTATCGACAAATACCTCAAAGATGCCCCATAGGCCTTGTCTTACCGGATGGTCGGTCTGGGCGGTAGCGTGGGCTATAGAGGCCGAACCCAAACCCGCCTCGTTACTGAACACCCCTCTGGCAATGCCCCAGCGAACTGCCCCTCTTACAGTTGCGCCCATAAATCCGCCGGCTGCGGCAACCGGCGTAAATGCTGATTGAAAAACCAAAATCAGAGTCTCAGGTAATCTGGAAATATTTACAAATAAAATGACTACTGCCCCTAAAAAATACAAAATGCACATAAAAGGGACACAAAACACAGCTACCTGAGCGATGCGTTTTAGTCCGCCAATAGTGACCAGTCCCACAGCAAAGATAAGGAGTATGCCGGTATAAACCCTGGGGACGTTAAATCCTGTCATCCCGATAGCCACGGAATTGGCCTGGGCCATGTTTCCACTGCCCAGTGCCGCTAATGCGCCAAAGACCGCAAATGCCCCAGCAAGAAACCTAAAGTTTTCGCCCATTCCCCGTCGGATATAGATCATTGGCCCGCCGAGCATTGGACCTGTTTCCGGACGTATTCGATATTTTATTCCCAAAACCACCTCGGCGAACTTGGTCCCCATCCCTAATAATCCTGAGACCCACATCCAGAAGATTGCTCCGGGGCCTCCCGATGCGATAGCGGTAGCCACCCCTGCTATATTTCCCACGCCCACAGTGCCGGCCAACGCCACGCTCAACGCAGCAAATGGACTGATGTCTCCTTCCAAACTCTTTCTTTTCTTTCTAATGACGGTCTCTTTAAGCACCGCTAAAAACTTCAGGAACTGGACAAAGCCGGTCCCTATCATCAAATAAATTCCTACGCCCAAGATAGCGATGATCAGCGCTATGCCCCAGATAAACTCATTGGCTTTTGAACTTATTTGGTAAATTAGATCCAATTCTGGCTACCTCACCGTTCGTAAAGGTTCTTTGTGTAGTACATCTGCTACGGTCGCGACAGTGTACCATAAGGGCATTTTTTCGCAAACTTGAAAGCGTAAAGATTTAAGCTTAAAGCTAAAAACTGTTGAAATGGCACCTCCACATGAAGCAAAGGCTAATTATAAAGTGAGCTAAAGTGCCTAAAGTGCGCTAAAGTTGAAAGTTATAATTTTAGGCACTTTAGTCACTCAACACTTTAGGCACTTTACCTAGGGACTAGGATTCGAACCTGGACTAACTAATCAAAGGTCAGCAGCTCACCGATAAAGTGACTACTACCTTATTTGCGGCATTATATATTATTTCTCTGCCGTCTTTAGGAATTCCTCCAGAGTTATGCCTGCCCTTGCAATGAGACTTCGCAAAGTGCCACGTGCCACCTCAGGATGGTTTGGAACTGATAACGTTGCGATGTGCCCTTTCTTGATCAGGATAATGTGACTACCCCTTTGGCGAGCAACTACCCACCCAAGTTTTTCAAAGGCTCTGATGACCTGGCTGGGTCGTAACACGGGCACAGCAGCCATTAGACATGGACCTCAACTTGGCGGGTACTTACAGTAAGAGGCATCCCCTTCTCAGCCCGTACCTCCAAACATTCTTTGATTGCCTCTCGAATGTTGGTTTCAGCCTCCTGTTCGGTCTTGCCTTGACTCACACAGCCAGGAATAGACGGACATTCAGCGATGAAAACCCCATCTTCATCCTGAAATATTGTGATAAGAAACTTCATATTCTGCTTGCTCCTTTATTCCCGTCGCATTGGCAAATAACCTGAACTGGGGAACCAGGATTCGAACCTGGACTAACTGATCCAGAGTCAGTTGTGCTGCCGTTACACTATTCCCCAAAAACAAAAAACTTTCTAAGAAATCTACATTTACTTTACACTTAAAAGGTCAATACTTCAAGAAAATTAGCCCGATCTGGTCGGCTGTATGCCGGCAGCTAACAGGCCTATAAATCAGGAAGACAGAAGTCAGAAGACAGATGTCTGTCCTCTGTCGTCTGTCCTCTGTCATCGGGACTTATCCAACTGTCTATAGAGTTCAAGGGTACTTTGGATACTCCGGGCAAGCTGCTTGTCTTTGCCGGCACGGGCGAGCGCCAAGGCCTTTTCTTCAGAGGTAACCGCTTCGTGAAACCGCCGAGATTCGGCATAGCTGCCCGCAAGGAAGTGGTGCAGTAAAGGCGATGTATCGATGTCCGGCTTGAGCGCGACAGCCTTAGAGTAGTAAGTAAGGGTCTGATCGATCTGGCCCTGCCGAGCCGACATCAGAGCCAGCTTATAGTGGGCCTGGGCGTCATTTGGCTCAAGCCTTAGAACCTCTAACAAATACTTGATTGCGGCATCAGGCCTTTCTTGTTGCAGCATCGCCTCGGCCAGGTTGTAGTATGCGTTAGCGTAGTTTGGGTCGATGCGTATCGCCTGCGATAAATGTGCGGCAGCCTCAGCGGGCATGCTCTTTAGCAGCAGAACAGATGCAAGGTCGCAATGCGCTTTAGCGTGGTTGGGGTCAAGCTGCAAAACCTTAGAGAAATGTGCTGTCGCCTGATCGAGCTTTCCCTCGTAGGTCATTGCCAGACCGAGGTTATAGCGTGCGTCAACGTGGTTGGGGTCAAGGCGGACTGCCTCAAGCAGATGTGGCGTCCCTTCCTTCAGCCTACCTTTATTTTTCAGGGCGAACGCCAATGCGTGGTGCGCTTCGGCGTTTTTAGGGTTTAGCTGCAAAGCCTTTCTACAAGCCTGCACGGCGCGGTCGAAGTCCTTTCCCTTTATGAACTGGTCTGCCGCTCGCAGAAAAGATAGATCATCTACGAACTGTTCACGGATTGTCCTTATGGCGGTAGGACTGAGCTTGACGAACTCCGGTATGTTCGCGGCTCGGCCAGGGACAGTTAAGTGTGACAGCAGAACCGCGGGGGTGCTGCAGCCTTGTTCATCAATGTGGGTAAGAAACAGTTGCGTATAATCTGAGTATGCCTTTGAGGAAAATACCAGCCACTTGCTATTTGGCGACCAACTGTGCCAGGAGTTCATCCGGCTCGTGTTGCACTTCAATCTTCTGGCCTGGCCTCCCTCGGCGGGAATTATATAAAGTTCGCTGTCGGGCTGAAGCAACATAAAGCTTTTTGCCTTGCAGAAAACAATCCATTTGCCGTCGGGTGAGTATTTGGCGAAAAAGTTGCTCATGTCGTTGTTGGAAGCCCCTTCAAGAGGCTCGGGCGTACCGCCTTTTCCGTCATTGAATGGAATCCTATATAGATCGAATAGGAAGGTTTTACCCTCTTCAAGAAACTCTCTACATTCTTCAGCGGACAGAAGCACCTTGCCCTTGTCGCGAACAGTCTTGAGTCTATACGTTCTGGATTTGGCAAAGACGATGTACTTGCCGTCCGGACTCCAGGATGGATTGCTCTGAACGTACTGCGGGTCATCGGCGCCGGGCAACGCTGTGAAAGTACCCGTTTGCCTGTCATATACGCACAAAATGCCCTGAATCGGAAAGAAAAGCTGAGAAAAAGCAAGGTCCGCCCTTGGCACAAAGACAGACTTATCCTTCACTGTGCTGACGACGAACCTGCCGTCCGGAGAGATCTGGGAAAGCAGGCCAAAGGTATCCTCGCCATCCTCCTTTCTGTAATCATTCCATGTGATGATGTCACTTGTGGCAAGTGTCATTTCTTCTGCAACCGGCGTAATGACGTAAGAGCCTTTACTATTGGCATAGTCCACATCCATCGCCAGGATTTTCCCATCCCGGGGAAATGAGTGGCAGTTTCCACAGACCGGCAAATTTTCAAGAACGACCGGCGGCTGCCTGGGCGAAGAAATCGCACCGAAACGCCATCTGATGTGTGATGGGTCTTTGACAGCGTTGACGAAGGGCAGGTCTACATCGCGGTAAAACAAAGGCGCACCAACTTGGTCTTTCGATGTTTTGATTGAAATTTGACCTGCTGAGATGATTCTTACAGGATTAGAGACAGTTACGCCCAGAACGATAACTTCCGCATCTTTTTCCATCGAATTTTTCTTTATGATTTCCCAATCCTCAGCGTTGGGTGTCCATTGGGTACAATTGCTCAGGAAGTTCATGCGTGACTGGTCCTGGAATTTGATAGTGACCAGCCAGGCTGCAGACTGGGCGTTCTCCTCTTTCCAGCGAAATGTAGGTGACACAATCTCTGGGGGAAAAAGCGTTCCATTAAGTGGGTAAGTGATTGTTAAGGCGCTGTACGGGGCCTGCTCCTGGTAAACTGCCAATACATCCTCAGCGCGGAGGGAAGGTTTGTGGAAGATCATAAATAACGCGATGGCGCAGCTCGATAGTACAATGCCTACAAGCAGATATATAATAATAACTTTACGCATACAAACTTCCTGCGGAAAAGTGCCTAAAGCTTCAAGTGACTAAGACGCTTAAAATTTAGCTCACTTTAGGCACTTTAGCTCATTTTAGGCACTTTATCCGCCAGACGTATGGCGGATTAAGCTCACCGCCTTTCCGTTTACGGGCCCCCAAGCCACTGTTGGGCAAAGATCGCCATATCCCTAATATCGACACGCCCACTTTGGTCTATGTCAGTTCCACCACACAAGAGCGGCTGCGGACACGCTTTGTGCCAGTTTTCGGCTAGATATGCCAAATCCAGTAAGTTGATCTGCAAATCGCCATTGAAGTCAAACCTGCAGGCAACTATCAGTAATGCGTCTTCCAGTTGACAGCGTGCGTCCTGGCCACACGGAGGCGTGACAATCACGTTCCATGTGCCGGGCGGGGCACCGTTTAAGTCAACCTGGCAGGTGACTGTGCTCTGGTCAACGACCACAACGTTGGTCGCGTCAATCCTTTTGACATCATCCCTGAACACGACCAGTTCAGCATCGACATTGATCAGCCGCCGATCGCCGCCGGTCGAGTCGGTCTGGAAGAACTCAATCTCCTCGCCACCGCCGTTCTCGTAGAAGTCCAGGACCATGTAGTAGGTCCCTGCGGCCGGAAAGTTGAAGCTCATCGTGCCAGCGGTTCGGTTCTGCAGACAATCGGTCGTGGCCGGGGCACGGGGATTGGCGTATTGCCCGACAAGCTGGCCATCAATCCACAAACTGAATCCATCATCGCTATTGACGCCGAAGTATCGCACACCCGGCGAGGGGGCGAAAATGTATCCGGTGAACTGGATGGCGAAATTGCTCGGATCGCCTGCGTTGAACGGCGGCGCAAATGCAGCACTTGGGGAGAAGACACCCTCGCTGCCAGTTCGAAGGAGATTGATCACCAAGTGGACCGCGTGGACCGGGTCGCCAACAGCGCGACTTGGGTCCTCCAGCAGTAGTGTCGCGGCTTCAATGCGGTCAAACGCCTGGTTATACTGGACATAGAGGGCATCAAAGCCGATCTCTTCCGAGGCGCTGGTCAGCGCAACCGCGGTCGCCGAGCCTGGCACAAACCCGCTGCCGAGGATCGTTAGCTTTGTCATACTATTGTCACAGACTGGGTTCGGCGTTATCGAGGTTATATCGCAGGGTGGTACGCGGGTCACGGTGATGGAGTCCGTCGCCATGGGCACGGGCTGGCCCAACCGGTAGAGTCCCTGCACGGTAAGCAGATTCGCGCCCAGCTCGATCGGGACATCCACTTCGAAGACGTTGTTGCCCAAGAATCTCGCGGGTAGCTCTGTGCCGTTGACCGCAATCCTCATTACCTCCAGCGGAGCATTGCCCCTGATCGTTACTGTCGCAGCCGATGTGCAAAAGTCCTTGCCACCATTGGTGGTGATCTGCAATGTCGGCGAAGGAATCTGCGTCAAGATGTAGGCCCGACGGTCGCGCACGAATTGTTTGATTCCGTCCCGCCGGCCATCGCCGAGCCCATCAGCAATCAGGGCGTTGGCGGCATCATCCAAAAACCGATCGAACGGCGTCGGTGGATTGGCCGTTCCGTACGATGTCTGCCATGGGCCATTGACCAACTCTGCCAACGCCTGCAGGTACATCTGCCGGTATTTGGGATAGTTCACAAACTGATAGACCTCCGGGAACTGGCCGGCACTCATGGCGAACAGGTTTGTGCCGGACCCATTGCCCGAGCCAAGCGTAAAATCAATGTCCCAGGGCAGCAGATACCACTTGCCCTCCGCCACGGCGTAGTAAAAGTAATTGTTCTTGCCTCTGTTGTACCCATAGCTGTCCCAGTCACCGACGGCGTGGCGAATCGCCAGCACACGGGCAAAGTGTTCGGGATGGATGACCGCCTCGATAGTTTTCTCATACGCTGGGCTGCTTGAAGGCGTGTTCAGCGCAACAGCAAGATTGAATAGATGCTCCCAGTTGTCATCCTCGCGATGCCCACGCTTCTCAAAATGCCACCGATAAGTCTCTTTGAGCAGCGGATGTCTGGAGTCGTACTTAAGTCCTTCATCAAGGTTCGCAAACCCCGTCCCATCGGCCGTGTACTCAAAGTAGTCGTCGATCTTGTGCATATAGCCGTCGGCGTCGTTCGGAAACCACTTGTCAATGTAGTCGCCTTCGATGTTCTGGACGTCCTCGTAGATGCCGTTGTTCCTGCCGTTGATGATTGGGCGTACGAACTCCTGCATCGAGAACTCCAGACCCATTTGCTGATAAAACCAGTAGGAGGCACGTTCCTGTAGTGGGCCGCGGTTGCCGCCTTCGGTGTTGTCGAGATTGATCTCGATCTGATCACGAAATCTCTGGTCCGAATTGAACCTGATGCGGTAGGCGTAGCGGTCGCGAGGGTCGCGACCGGAACCGCTCCGGATAAACGGGCTGCCGCGATAGCGGATACCACAGTTGTAGAAGACTTCGGTATTATTGTAAACGAACGTGCAATCGAGCAATTCGTTCGACAGATTCGGACGCGAGCGGAACGTGTTAATCACATCATTGGACAGCCAGATGCGGTAGGTAGCAAACCGGGTGTTTAGCAGCGTATCGCCGACGCGAACCAGGCAGGTTCGGTCGGGCACATCGGCTGAAGGTTCCAGCCGGGTAGGAAACCGCGTCCATGCCGAGCCATCGGAGGCCTCGATGTAGAATGCCCGCATCGTACCGCCGGGGGCACCCGGGATCGTGGCGGTGAAGATGCCGTCTCCGCCAATCAGATCATCACCCTGGCCATTGTCAAGCATAGAGATACTGGTGAATGCAACCGTACCCTCGGAGCGATAGTAGAGCGTGACTGAAGCGACGCCATCGTTGTCGATGACACGGGCGGTCACAACGATCGGCTCGTTGGCAGCGGGCAGGACAGGTATGTGCTGTACATCGAGGATATCCGGCCCGCGGTTGGGTACATACGCGGTGTTCTGTAGACCTGGCGTGCCCAGATTCAGCGGCATGTCCAGCTCAAAGGCATAAGCCGGTCGTGGCGGCATCACGGGCGATCGCTCCCGCGTCACACGCAGCAGCAAGAACCGACTTCCCCGCAGCCATTTTGCCCAGCCGCGGAACGTCACTGTGCTGGCGGTAGCACTGGCAATCGACTGATTGATACGATTGGCGCCCGGATCGCCATGACCGGTTGCAATCAGGTGCAATGACCGGGACCCCCAGTGGTAATCCTCCGTGGTCACAAACGAACGAACGTGATTGCCGAGGATTCGCCAGCTCGACTCGCCGCTCTCGAAACCGTTGTTGCTGAGGCGGTTCGAGCCGTCAATAATTAGTTCAAGGTCATCTAAAAGTACCTCGCCGCGATTGAGAAGCATCAGATCGAAAACCGTGACTTGGTCGTGGGTGTATCTTGAATCATTGCTGTTGATGGTGAACGAGAATTGCTTCCATGTGCTTTTTCCGCTCTGGTCGCTGGCTGCCCAGGCATCGGCCCCCACTTTCGCGGGGATACGTGGGTCGCGCAGCTCCAGGCTGGCCCCCTGGCCATCGGCCCAGATCGGCCATCGACCTCCGTCATAGTACGTCACTTCGTCCGCCGTGACCATGTACACTTCAAGCTGACCCGTATCCGGATTTACCACCCTAAGCGGATACGACAACCTGATACGCTCGCTATGGTCATCCAGACCGCCCGAATACGGTCCGAATAAATTCGACCCGATGACCAGATTGCCGTACACGGCTGCCAGCAGATTCGGGTCCGCCCCAACCACCAGATACGAGCCTGGCGGCATCACCGCGCTCTGATCGAATTTGTAGTTAATGCCGTCTGTGAAGGCCCAGCCATTCAGAGAGACTGTGCTGCTGCCCCGGTTGTAAAGCTCAACATATTCGTACCGCTCGTCGCGTGTGGGGTGGTGGTACATAATCTCATCGATCACGATGTCACCAAGTGCCGGCTGGGCGTTTGGCCCGGCCAGCGTAGCTGAGCTGAGGATACCGAAATAGTCGGACCCGTCCGGGTAACGGCCCAGTGTTACATCCGCCTTAGCGGGTCCGTAGCGTACAGCGTCCAGGACGCGAATTGGCCTGGGCACCGGATCATTCGTCGCTGCCGTCACATAAATCGTCTCACCTGAGAAGTCAAGCCCGAATCCAAATCCACTGGGCGGCGTGCCTTGGCGGATGGCCCAAAACTGGCCCGGCTGCAGCACAATGCCGGTCGGAATCTTGCATTTGAGCAGGTTGAGGCGGTCGTCGCTCAGGTAGACGTTGCTTAAGTCCACCGCGGTCGGGCCTGGGTTATACAGTTCGAGCCAGTCGGTGCCCGGGGGCGCATCGCTATTTGCCAGCAGCTCATTGATCACCACGCGGGCGCGAGGGTCGTCGCTGCCTCCGGGCTCTTCCTGCAAGATAGCCCGCAGGACCGGACTGCCGATACAGTCCGAACTGCCGGACAGCGCAGAGTTATGAGCCTGGATAGCCAAGACGTTTGTGCCGGGAACCAGCAGGTTTATCCGGCTGGTCAGGTCCACGTTGGCAGCCGGTGGATCCGTGGCTGTGCCACCACTCTGGTTGAATGGGGGCGGATCGCCAAGAATTCCTCCGGAGTCCGCCACTCGCGTACCGTTCAGATACAGCACAAATCCATCATCGTAATGGACCTCGGCCAGCAACTGGGAGAATGAGGCGATCTGTTCGGAAGTTACAACAAAACGCAGCCGGGCGTAAACAGAGATGTACTTTCCATTCATATCATTCAGTTGGGTCTTGATGAACTGTAGCTCGGCAGCGTCGTTGCTGTATCCATATCCGCTGGGACCATCGAGCCATGCGGTCGTCTTGGGATCGTCGTTGAACCCTATTTGCGTCCAAGCCGTCGTGGCTTGCCCGGCGGGGCCTGGCGACGGTTCGGTGGTCCCCTTGAAATATCGTCCGGGATGGCCCAGGTCCACCAAAGTCACCAGCGTTGGGTCTTTTGGCGCGGCCTGGACCTCATCTGGCCCACCCGGTGTGCCGCCGATAAACATGCTGGGCGACCAGCTTGACCCTTCCTGAGGATCTCCGCCCAGCTTTGCGAGATTCAGCGAGTGCCCTGTCCCGTCCGGTGACACAGGCCAGGGACTTCCGTCACTGTATCGGAACGAGATGATAATCCCGCCGTTGCCGTTGGATAGCTCAATCCGCTCACCGTCGTTGCTTAGCCGACCTGTGAAAGGACCAAGCACGCCGGTTATTCCGTACGCCGCCTGCAGAGCATTGGGGTCGCGTGCCACCACCAGGTAGCCCTTGGCGGCGATGATCGTGCCTGGCTTGAACTGGTACTGGACCCCGCTGGTGAATGCATAACCGGTAAGGTCTTCAAAAACGGCTCGGTTGTTATACAGCTCAATGAATTCGAGCGCCTCTGCCTCGTCAGCCGGGTGATACATCACTTCGCTGATCACCAGTCCTAAGCATGACTGCGTGGCCCACAAAGCGACCACGCAGGTTATCGCCAACAAACTATATAGACGCTGTGATTGCTCTTTCATGACTGTCTATCCCTTTTCAAAGCACCTAACAACGTTTTCAGAACCGAGCCCCCGCCGGGGGCTGGGCGCGGCCTTCCGAGGTGCTATTTTACCAGATTTATCTCGAGAGTTTTGCAGTTTTTCCTCTCTTTGATGTATTTTTCGCATCCTTCGGGCAACGAACCTTTAGCTTCATGCTCCAGAGCGGCATATTTTTTGGCCATCTCGACTACAGCATCTTGGCTTTCATCTACGTACAGTTCGAGCCAATAACCCTCAATGCCTTGCTTAGCGACCCGTATACCTGCTGCCAGGCGTCCGCGATGGTCTCCGCCGGCACGATCGCCGGCTATCAAAGCAGCCATCAGCCGGTCTGCAAGACTACCTTGCGTGTCTTCATAGGCTCTTGCCATCGCAAAAATGACCTCTCTGCCGACTAACGTGTTACCCTGACAGGCGTAGTACTTACCTGATACGGCTCCCCACCACAGTCCCGAAGGATCGGCCTTAGCCGGGTTGCGGTTTGCGGCCCGACCAGACATGTCAATGATAGCCAACTGCCGCTTGTCGGGCTGAGTATCATTACGCAGAAGTTCAGATAGAACCTGTTCAGGCATATGGCCTTTGGCAAGAAGATCAAGTGCATACTCCCCCCACTGCGGGTTGTGCCAATACTGAGTACAAAATGCTCCAACGCCTGCCCGCACATAAGGCACAACCTTGCCAACAGCCGGATATTTGCTGGCTACGGCCGCACCGCAAACACCAGTATTTGGATCCACAGCTACAATTGAGAATGTGCCTGTTAAGTCGTGCCCAGGCGCGCATAAGAAGACAACTTTATCTGGCCTGGTCCATCTCTTACCTGCGATGTCAGACCAAACATCCTTCCCACAGCAGCCCAGCAGGCACGCCTGAATCATTAAAAGTAAAAAGAAAAAACTCAACTTTCTCAAAAAATGGCGGCAATTAGAGTTTAATCGGTTCATTTGCATACCTCCTGTTTACCCCCGTTTCTGTCTTCGACAGAAGACACGGGGACCATTTTCAAGCAATTCCTGGCTTGCTCTTAAGAGCAGATTAGTTACAATACCAAATAGTATAATATGACCCAAAGCCGAGCAATTAGAACCTAATGGAGATACACAAATGTCTGAGCAGATGATTGGAAAGGTAGCAGATTTCTTTGCCCGACCTGTAGTAGCCGCTATTCAGTTGACCGCACCCTTAAAACTGGGCGATGTCATCCACATTAAGGGTCATACGACTGACCTTGAAGTGAATGTTGGGTCAATGCAGATTAATAACGTAGCCGTTGAACAGGCTAAGGCCGGAGACTCAGTCGGAGTGAAGGTGCCCGAGCGGGTAAGAAAGGGCGACATGGTTTACAAGATTGTTGACTAAGTCGTAGTAGCGCTATCCAGCAATCTGAATCCAAGCCCGAACCACCACAGATTATCCAAAGTCTGCATCAGGAACCTCACGGACTGATGGGTGTACCTGGAAGTACTCTTGTGACTCAAACCCAAATATGCTTGCGACAACGCTGCTCGGAAAAATTTGGCATTTGTTGCGATAGTCGCGGACGTTCCCATTGAAGAAACGCCGTGCCGCCTGGATGCGGTCCTCCGTGTTAACCAGCTCCCTTTGAAGCTTTAGGAAATGCTGGTCCGCTTTAAGTTGAGGGTAGTTCTCCACAACTGCCAGAAGCTGCCGCAGCGCGTCCACCAGTTGGTTCTCGTCTGCGGCCTGCTCGTGGGGCGCGCCTCCAAGCCCCTGCCACAAGTGGCAGGGCTAATTAGCCCCCGACCTAGGTCGGGGGGCTGTGCCTGCAACGAAGTAACACGCTCCAATATTTCCTTTTCATGGGCGGCGTATCCCTTAACCGTAGCAACTAAATTAGGAATCAGATCGTACCGCCGCTTCAGCTCTGTGTCGATGTTACTCCAAGCGTCACGAATGTGGTTGCCAAGAGCGACCAGTGTATTGTACGTTAGCACAACATAAATGACTGGCAGCAATAAGACAACCACGACCAGAATCAATAGTTCCACCATAATCACCTCGGAGAAAATACGTATTCCGGCATAAGCGACCTTAATGCGATGAGTCGATTTAGATTCGGCTCTATGCGCTCCGGCGCAAGCCGGGAGCTGAATGAAACAGCAAGCGCGTCGCCCTCAATCTCTATAGTCAGGTCTGTATTCGACAAGAGGTACTCAATCATACGGGCATTACATACATCATACGCGAACTTTTTGTCTGGCGACCGGACGCAGAACCTGCGGGAGAATTCGTGCGACTCGAAATCGATGTCATCGTACCCCAGTGCCTGGGCAATCTTTGAGAAAAACCCCTCCGGACCGATGACCATTTCCGGAAACCCCGCCTGCCGGTCGGGCAGGGATGCCGGCAGGTGCAGGATGAAGAAAGAGAAATAGTGATGGTGAGTATGGCGGTGTCCTTTGGAATCCGTCGAGTAGGTTTCATAGTGGTAATCAAACAGGCTCACATCGTGGCCTTGATAGTTGCCTGACATAATATTGAATGCGTAGCGATTGGACCCGGCCCGCAGCTTGTCCAAAAAGCTATAACGTTGGGCTATGTCCCAGTTCTTGTCAGGGTCGAAGCGTAGGCCGAGCTTGGCTGCCAGTGTAGCCATCACCTCGCGGCGTTTCTGGGCGCTAATATAGCCCAGGATGCCCAGAACTACAATTAACGCAATGAAGCCAATGACAATGAGAGGTTGCACTTTCTATGCCTCGCACATACCCTCTATCATTTTTTGCCACAGAGAGCTCAGAGTCCCGATGTATCGGGATTCCTGTATTACTCTCTGTGATAGTTCATACGGACGCGGATTCTACTTGATTTGCCTGGGCCAAACAAGACCGAGGTGAATATTTGCATCTGGGTCATCCTGAGGGGAACCCCGCCATGTGATGGCGGGGTTAACCGGTTAGCCCCGCAATGTATTGCGGGGTTTCTCTTGACGGCGAGCACTTTGATAAGTCATAATTATCAGTGTGACGCCTACACCAGTGGGTGATTTTCCTTGCTGTATGGGCTTAGGGCGTATCTTCTATAGAAATAAGAGTGAGGCTCGTTTGGCTGCATGTCTGACTTTGACAGAGAAAATTTCAAAGAATACTGGAAGACTACCGAGGTAATCAGGGAATACCAAAGGATGCTTTTCACGTTCGGGGATATGCAACTGCCGTACGTGCTCGTGGCTGAACACAGCCGATTTAGGGACAGGGCTGTCGTAAGAAAAGGCATCGTTCTGCTTCAAAGACCCCATATAGTATTGCCGCCGCATTATGGCGGACCGGAGTTTAAGGAAGGTTTTGAACACGCAATGCCGCCAGAGGCTGTGTATCTTCTTAGAGCGATGCACTTACCTTACTCTGCGATAACCAACAGGCCGATTGCCGATGACTACATAGAGTATGGCAGTGTGCAGCGCGTGTTGGACAAATTTGACAAGGAAATGGAAAGCCAGGAAGACACAGAAACAGGGCTGATAAAAGGAGCACTTGCTGGGGCAGATATCTCTTTGATGAGGTATTCGTTGGGGCTGGCAATCAAATCGGCTCCGGGAAATATCAAGGAGTTTTTCGAGCATCTGCGGCGGCGAAGAGGAGAGCCTATAAGGCCGGATGAAAGGATCACAGACGAGGACATAAGAAGATTATTCGGGTAGGCGACAATTTTCAATTGTCAATTTACAATTTTCCAGGCAGGCCAAAATTGCGGCTCCTAGCGCGCCGGTCATCTGGGGGTCGGGCGCGACTGTCACCTTTTGGCCAATAGCGGATCCCAACGCTCTATCCATCCGCGAAATCATTGCTACGCCGCCGGTGAAAATAATGGGCAAATCAGCCTTGCGGCCGATCATAGACATTACGCGAGAGGCAATCGCTGCCTGAACGCCAGCAACGATGTCTTCTCCTGCTGCACCGGCAGCAAGCAGGCCAATAATTTCAGTCTCTGCGAACACGACGCACATACTGCTAATGGCAGCAGGACTGCGGCTCACCTCTGCCATACGGCCGAGTTGCTCAATCCCGACACCGAGACGTCGAGCGACCACTTCCAGAAAACGCCCTGTCCCTGCCGCGCATCGGTCGTTCATAGCGAAGTCCCGCACTTTTCCAGACCTATCAAGCCGTATCAACTTGCTATCCTCTCCGCCAATGTCGATAATGGTCATAGCATCCGGGGTCAGCCGGCGCACGCCGACCGCCTGGCAGGTAATCTCGGTTATAGTCGTATCAGCTATGCTGACTGCGTTTCTTCCATAGCCTGTCGCCACAATCCTGCGAACATCCTTTCTGCGAATCGCGCTATCCTTTAGAAGCCTTTCAAAAAGTTCCGATGCCAGTCTATCCTGGGCAACGCCCTGGTCTGTTAATCCTTTCGCTATGACACTTAGGCTCTGCCCATCAATCAGAACAATTTTTATTGTTCTTGAACCAGCATCTATTCCTGCACAAATCATCTTTTTCTCCACTGTCTTACAGCTTCGACCAATGCTTCTAAACGTGTACGCAGCGTTGGCCGAATCGAGTCCGTCAGGGACGGCACCTCAATCTCCAGCACGGGGACATCAAGTTCAGCCTGGATAATCTCGCCGATAATCTGCCCTTCAAGCGCGCAGTGACTCGCTCCGGGAATGCGCGATATTACGACTGCTTCGGCATCAACCATACGAATTTCTGCGCATATTCGGCTGGCCCGGTCGGCTGACGAACCTACCATAGGATCGGCAAGTGCCATCTGCGCAAGAGCCTCCATCGGCGGCAGATTCTCAGGAATCTGGTCGAGCGCATGAGTAAACAGATATTCAGTGCCGGATATTCTGCCGCCGCAGTCTTCCAAAAGATTCATCACCTGCAAATCCGCCACAGGATTGACCCAAAAGATTCTGGCAGCATCGGCAGATAAAAGGCCAGTTCCAGCCCTGACACGCTCTTTCACCTCATCGAGTAAATCTTTCAGAACTTTGACCGTCTCATTGCGGTCGGAGCAGAAATGTATCGCCAGCATCTCCGCGATGAGCATTTCAAGAGCTGGCATCGGACACAGCCTGGCGGTGAATACGAGTCGGCGCAACTGGGCGAGGAGTCTGCGGACCTGATTTGCTTTTTTGATACCGGCGGAAAGTTTTTCATCGCTGAGGTGTTGGCCGGTAAATCCTTCCAGAGCTTTTCTGAGGCGATGAAGCTCCGACTTGACGAATTCGACCTGGCATCTTGGCGCCGAAAATCCGCCAGGCAATTTGACCGATTCTTCGCCCAGATCAGGTTCACGCCGATGGGGGATTTCCCACCATAATATCGGATAGCCAAGCTCCTCAAGTCGCTGCGCTATCGCGGAGAAGTCATCGCAGGTTGCTCCGACGCTGCATATCAGAAGCTCCGGAATCGGGAAATGCTCGCCGCTAATAAATGCTCCCAGCATCGCACGTACGGGGCAAAAGGACTCATCTATGCCGAGTGAGTCCGCGATAGAAAGCAGCCCGGCATTTAGTTCCATCACGCACGGAATCCACCAGGCTCCGTCAGGATAAAAAGCGACCACGTCGTCCAACGAATAAGCCATCACGGGCACCGTGCCCAGGTCTTTCATTGTGCCAACGATCTTTTTCCCACGATCGCGCGCCTCTCGCAGGCGCTCTTCTTCGGTCAGCAGAAAATTCCACAACCTAAGAGCTGCAGCAGAATTGTCATAGCGAAGTTTTAGCAGCCGTGTGTCTCCATCCCCTACATGTCTGCTCAGCCGACCGCCGTAGCTGGGCTGGGCTATCCCAGCTTTTTGCATCTGCTCGTATCGCTGGTCCCACTGCTGGAGTGTTATTTGTTCAGGGGTGTCCCTCACGTCAGCGTCTCCAGAAACGCTCGGATTCGATTCTGCCAGCGGTGACGTTCTGTTTCGGTGTCCCCGGCGATGTCTATGTCCAGAACGGGCAAATCAGTCCATTCTTTCAGCCGTTGTAGCTCGGCGTGCCACGTGTCGCACCACACGTAACGGCGGAAAATAATCCCTCGCACAGGCCCGCTCCGCGGGCCGTTTAGCCTCGGCCCCTGGGCCGAGGACCCCCGCCCTGGGGCGGGGGCTAAAAGCTCATGCGCCAGCCACTGGTAAAGCTCGCTATTTGGTCTGCGAGACGCATCCTGGATACCGCCAAAATAGGCGTTAACGAACTCTGCCAGTGGGTCTTCGTGAAGTCTCCGCCGGTCAAAAGGCCCGCATATCCCACGTTCGCCGGTTTCGGTTGCATCCAGCACTATCCGCCCGCCGAATTGCTCGACGACATCGAATATGTCAAAGTCGCCTTTTGTCAACGGCCCGCCGATTATCGCCAGAGGTAGACCTGGAGGAATTTCGATTTTCGATTTTCGATTTTCGATTTTTCCGCCCGGAGTCGGGCCATCCTGCCCAAACGCGGCTATTGATTCGGCGTATTGCCTGGCAGATAAATACGCTCGGCTTGTCCTAATCGAGTTGCGCGCGGCATCATATCGAAGCATCACTTCTGCCAAACTACTCGGTGTCGGTGGCTTTCCACCGAGCCTGACGAGAAATCGGCCTAATCGTCTGAGTTCATCCAGATACAATCTCTGGGCCGCAAAGTTCTGCCAGGTTCTCGGCACATTCATAAGAAAGGACGGAACCTTGCACCGCCGGACAAGAACATCGAATCCGCGACGCATCTGGTCGCATACCGTTGTCATTATGACCCCGCCGGCTTGTTTGTCGGCTATCGCTTCATTGAGGAAAGCCCGCACGTAAGGGCACAAGCCTTCCACTGGCCCGACCGGAGCGGATGACTTTGTCGGGTCAGGTATTATTCTACTTGGCTGCAAGCCGTGCGCAGCGATCCACTCCGCGGGCACGTATGGACAACTGTAGATAATCCGCTTCATCGGTCTTCCTTCTTGCCTTGGCAAGAGGGTTCCCGCCGGGCGGGGTCCCAAAGTAGGGGGGTGGCCCTTTCGCGGACTGTTTCAAATAATGCCTCCACCCTCATCGCAATGCGGGCTGAGTCTGACGGCGAGTAATCCGTCTCGATTCTAAGATACGGAATTCCAAGCTCTTTCTCGGCCATCTTTTTGACAAAATATGATTCGACATCGTACGTTAGGCAGGCCTGCCAGATAAGCTCTATCACACACTGCGGACGGTATTCAGTAACCAGGCTGCGAAGCACTTCAAGTCGCCGGTCATTTTTGGTCATTACCGAGCAAGGAAGATGGAAGTACTTTTCAGCCAAAGCAACTATGGGATCATCGGCTGATTCGTCAACATCCTCCAGAATGGGCTTCAGTCCGGTGCAATTGTCCAGGCACACCACAAGCCCACCCTGTGACTCGATAATCTCCAGTACTCTCTCAGCTCCGTGCACCATCGGCACGCCGGTCATTAGCACTCGCACGCGTGAGTCTTTGCTTGCGTCCAGTTTTTGGGACTTATACAGAGCGATCCCTTCCGCGTATTGCTCGAAATCGGCATCGATACCGGAGATGCTGCTTTTGAACTGAAGCAACTGGCGGCCCGTCAGTGGCGGGGTCTGTGACTTCATCAGCCCAGCTAGGCCCCGCCGCAACTGGCGCTCACGATTCATAGTTTCTATGGCCCGTTTGATTTTTTCATCGATGATTTCGACGCCGAAACAATCCTGAAGTCTGGTCCTGAGCTTGCGAAGCTCGCTTATCCAATGCGTCATCGCATCGCTGTCGGCTGGCTTTTGCGGCAATTCCAATACGTGCATTGGGCGGACTTCAGCCATCAATTCGTACATTTTCTTCTTGCCGTCGCAGGTTGTCTCAGCCACTATCAGGTCTGCCATTTCCAGGAAGGGATTTTTCCTCTGAATGTGGTAGCCGTAAGTCGATTTAATCAATGGGCACAGATTTGCCGGCAGATGCTCCTCTGCTGGCGCTATCATTTCTGCTGAGCCGCCGCAGAGACACACCGGCACAGCGTTAGCAGCCATAATCAATTCGCGCGGGGTATATTCGCACATAATGCCCACGATGCGCCTGCCTTTGGCCTTTTCAGCTGAAGCATATTCGTAGCAGTTCTGAATCATTTTACCAAACCAGGCTAATGGGCCATTTCGGGGACCTGCGGTAGAACCGCAGGCGAAAGGTTTATCCCCGGGTTCTACGCGGGGTTTTGCTCCTTTTTTATCGCAACATTTTGCCAATTTTTTCAAACCTCAAAACTTGCGGTGAGACCGCAGGAAGAAAAACCCCCCAAATAAATTTGGGGGCTAAATATTTATCCGCCAAACGTATGGCGGATTTAGCCCCACGTTTGGGACCCCGCCTTGCGGGAACCCTCACGTGGGGTTCACATTATTTTTTCCGGCGGGCGACAAACAGACCCTGAGCAATTTTGCCCTTATGCGCTAACTGCTGCATAAAAGCCATTTCACCGCCCATCTTCTGCATCAGTTCCTGGTCGAAGCCGATAATCTTCAGAGCATCGTACGTCAGTTGCAGCCTTAACATATTCAGGTACAGGTCAACGTAAGGCCCAAACCTGCCGGTATCTTCAGCCTTGATCACCGTGCAGCCATTGGCTTTAAGCAGGTTTTTGTAACCGTTGATGTCCTGGACGTTAGGAAACTTCATAAAAGTCAAGAAGCGCTCTGCCTCGGCATCGGTAAGTCCGGTCTCTCCCTCAATCCAGTCGGTAAACGCAATAACGCCGCCTGCTACGACAAGGCGAGCCACCTCAGAAATCAGCTTTTCTTTATCGACAACGTAGCACCAGGCATCTTCTCCCCAGACGAAATCTGCGCTGGCATCTTCAAGCCCACTGTCACAAACATCCGCAAGGACAAATTTGATTTTGTCCGACAGTCCTTCTTGTTTGCATCGACTCCGGCCTTGCTCAACGACCTTTTTCGTAGCATCCACGCCGGTCATTTGCGCGACATCTCGAAAACGCACCAGAAAACGCATTCCGGCTCCGTTGCAGCAGCAAAGGTCCACGCCTTTGGTGCCGGAGCCGATGCCGGCTTTTTCCGCCAGGTCCATCGAAGAGACAAAACCGCCTATATGAATCTGCTCTCCCATAATCAATTCCCAAAGCTCACCTTCTGGACCACTATAGACGGCTTGAACTTCTTTTAGACCGATATTATCCATAGTTTTCATAATAGCTCTCCCTTGCCGCTGCTCCCCCCGTGTCTTCTGTCGAAGACAGAAACGGGGGCAGCAGGCTAAAATTCATATTTCAATTGGATTGCCCACACGTTGCACTCACGGTGGTTCAGGATATTGCCAAAGTTGGCGTAGCCGCCCGCAATCGTCCAATGGTCATCGATTACGTAACCCAGACAAATGTCCCACCAGTCGTTTTCAGCCTTAACCAGGTGCTTGCCAGCCACGGTGATCTGGTCGCACAGGTCTGACTTTTGCCGATACTCACTGGCTAAAAGCAGCCTGTCGGTGAGGAAATAAATAACGCTGCCCTCGAAGGTTGTTCGCCGCTCGCCGGCAAAGCCCAGCAGACCGGTGTGTATTCCGTCACCGTTACGCAGCCCTGCTGATACTATCAGGGGCCTCGGCAACCAATTGGTTATTGTCTTGGTCGCGACAGCAGTAAACTCCACTCCAAAATCGTGGTCGGCGCCCAACATGTCACAAGTCCCATTCAGTTGGTCGTCAATATCATCCAGGTTTTCGTGTGACTTAAAGTGGGCTCCTATAGTTACCGCTGGCATCCAACCACGTTCAAAAGCACCCTCCTGGACGACCATTAGCCGGGCATTAAAATTATGCAGCAAGGCGTGGTTATCAACGTGCCAGGTTGTAGCTGCCTTCACATCGTCCGGCCAGTCGCCTAATCCGATGCGTTCCAGCGCGTAGCCAAGTTCTACCCTGCCCCAGATATTTTCTGTCACCACGACAGATTCAAAGTCCTTCTCCCCTATGGCGGCAAAGGTGCCGGATACACTCGGCAGGCCAAAAACCTTTCCCTGCTCCGGCGGATTTGCCAGATAAGCAGTATTCGTAATGAACACGCCGCTATTGCCTTCCACGTTGTGTGTCGGTAAAGGCGGACCGGCACAAACAGTACTAAACGAAAAGAGGATAAAAGCTAACATAATTAGCGTGATTTTTTCTGCTCTGGCTAAATTTTTCATGACCATACTCCTTCAAACAGATTCATTCCTTTCTTTGCTTCATTTCGGACTGCTGCGTTCACTTTTTTGTCATTTTTTGCTCCTTTCCTTTTTGTCCCAATAAAAAAGCGGGCAAGAGAAACTTGTCTCGTTGCCCGCCGGTGCTCATGGACAGTGCCACAACTATCTCAAGTGCCAGGTCTCCTTATATTTAGTTTCAAACGGCCCCAAGTTTATATCGACTTTTACCTGGTACTTGCCTTTGAAATTCTCTGGCACTCGCCACGAGTACCGGCAGGTCCCGCCTCAGCCATACGCAAAGTTGCCTGTGGCAAGTACCCTTCCCATCTGATCAATGCTTAGAACGAGTAGGGAAATAAGCGGATTTTTCTTCATGTTCACTCCAGGCAAATCCACCGTCCGTTTGGTGGATAAATACTTAGCCCCGCGTTCTACGCGGGACCTTCTACCATTTTAGACACCGACGCCACGATTTTGCTACATTTTTCTGCAAAAATTCAGGTTAGAGTGACGAAAGTGCCTAAAGTGAACTAAAGTGCCTAAAATTATAATTTTAGACACTTTAGGCACTTACCACTATAGGCACTTTATCCGCCAGTATATTTTCTCTCTTAGCGCTGGCCATCTCGCGGGTTGGCAAAACCAGGCGAGGCAGGAGCGGCTTTCCAATTGGCCACGTCATTGCCGTAAGCACTGGCGAACCTGCGAGAAAGAGATAACCCGCCGCCATCAGCTTCAACCGGCCATAAATCTACACCGCCAGGCTGGTCCTCCGGATGCGAGCCATCACTAAAATTGACCCTATCCACACGAATATAATGCCGCGTCCCAAGAGCATCCACATCGCCAGGCATAGAAAGCTCCAACTTCTCGCCGCCATTTTTCAGTTGACCATCATAAGGACCAACAACCACTACACCAGCAGGCCCCTCCAGGTTCGTTTCTGTGCGAAACGAACCTGCTGGGGCAGGCATCGCACCTGCTGCCGCGTCTTGCGACGCGAGTCGCAGCGGCAAGCCATATCTGGCAACAAAACTGTCCAGGTGCTTTACCACCAACAAATACCCACCAGCAGGTATAGTAACCACAGGCTCAGATAGAAACACAAACTCTATGCCATCAGTAAACCGCCAGGCCTCAGACTTATCATAACGATATAAATCCACAGGCTGCGAACTTATATTAAATAGCTCAATATACTCCTCATTCTGATCGCCTGAGCCAGGATTGTACATAATCTCATTGATTACTATTGGCCCAACTTTTGGGTAGGCGTTGGGTAGGCCGGGCGTATTCTGGCTCATCGCCACAAAGTTGTAGTTATCTGTGCTGCCTTTATAATATCTGCCGAACGCTACGCCCGTCTCAGAGGCGCCAAAATCCTCCACCTCTTGATAGCCCGTCAAGATTCCATCCTGAGCAGATGACAGATATACTTGGTCGCCATTCTCGCTTAAAGCAAAAACCCTGTGACAACCAGGATCAGCAGGATTGCCAAAATGCTGGTCTTGATAGAAGACAATATAGCTGTTGGCGGCAATAACTGTGCCATCGGCAATCTGGTATTTGGTCAAGCCTGTCCCGAGCACAGCCGAGGGATCGTTGCCATCGTCACTTAAAAACCAGCCGCCAATATTGATCGCTTCGCCGGTAGTATTGTGAAGCTCTATCCAGTCGGAAGAATCAGCGTGAGAATGAGCCAATACCTCGTTTATCACCACTGAGCCAGGCTCAGGTACAATGCCGGTATCGTCCCAGCCTGGCGAGCCGCCGTAAAAGGCACTTGCCCGCCAGGAATCTTTTTCGCCCCAGCTATTTATGTCGGGATTAGCTGGATTTACGATGGTAAGAGAAAAACCTCCCCCATCTGTGATGTCCCGCCAGGCGTCAGAGTATCTAAAATCCATTATCGTCTGGCCGATGGCATCCTCCAGGCGGATTCTTTCTCCCTCATTAGCCAAACTGCCGGCATACTGCCCAGCAATGATTCCAGCAAAATCCGGATATTGGGCATAGAAGGCCGCTTGATCTTTAACGATTAGCACATATTTGCCTGCTGCCAGTTCTATGCTGGGGAAGGTAAAGTCTATGCCGTTGGTGAAGCGTGCCAGGTTCAGGTTGATACTTTCGCTGCCGACCCCTTCGACAGGCTCAGGGCAGGTATTTTTTAACTCGATAAATTCCTTGTTTGCATCGCTTGGGCTATCGGTATCTGGCGGATGGTACATAATCTCGGTGATGCGTAGGTTTTCCGCTACTGGTCCAACTGCGAAGGTCGCTTCATTAAGAGCGCTCCAGGTGCCACGATCTAAAATCCGAGCCTTAACCTGCATGCTCCGGGTCAACGTGATAGGCCCGGTGTATCTTATCGCCGTAGGTGAGACCCCGCTGGCCCCGATAAAATCGGGGCTCCTTCCGGCAATAAGCTCAGCCGAGATCAAAAAATCAGAGTCGCTGGATGAAATATTCAATCCCTGAACAGCCAGGATATTGCTGCCCGAACGTAATGCGCTTATGTGCGCAGAAATATCCACCGTCTCCAACACCACCGCCGATGAGTCGGGATTCTCGGCGCTGGCCGCAGAGTTAGGCGCTGGGCTGCCGGTAAAATTTCGCCTGGCAACTTCGATGCCATTTATATAGGCCACAAAGCCATCGTCATAGCGTATGCCCAGGGTCATAAAGTTTAACCCGCCATACGCCTGGCGGGTAAACTCGCTTAGCTGGGTACTGGTAACGGTCGAGGGGATCCGGATGTAGCAGGTAGTATTTTGATTATACATCTGCTGCCTCAGGTCGATGTTGATAAATGCTTGGTAGCCTGACTCGGTTTCGTAGCCGATGCCGCCAATGCCGCTTATCCAGGCTGAGTCATCGAAGGCCGCACCGCCTTTCCAGTTGTCACTTACCGGCCTGGCCGGGACCAGCACGCGCTTAGCCGCATCTTCCTGGATGAGGACAGCGCTGGTTGGACCACCAGTGCCTTGCGAAGTAGTTGGCAAACGTGGATCAACACCATCAAGAGTATAATAGAGCACCCCGGAGCGGCGAGGATAGGTAATGGTCAGGATGTCACCATCTGAAATTTGCCCACCATGCTGGTAAAGCCCATTCACATTAAACGTCGGACCTGCAAACGTAAACAAACCCTCGCGGGTACAAGCATCCAGAAAAACTTTAAGACGATTCGGCACCCACGTATTCAGGACGTACATATCCATGCTGGGGATGACGCCGAGCGCCTCGTCACGCAGTTCAAGGAACCGCTTTGTTATTTTTGTATCGGTCAGAGCACCATAATTGTAAAAGTGTTTATAAACACGGTCACAAAATATCTGTCTAAAGTTGCTGCTGGCTTTGAGTGCGCGATAGAGCTGAGCGATGGGACCGCTTTGGCTGTTGACTCTATCAAAATAAACGGTATTGAGGCGATCCGCAAACATGCCACCTTCAGCGTCCCAGATGTAAAACCTCCATATTCCTTCGTCCGAGCGTTCTCTGGCGGCGATCCAGTTATTTTGCGGCCAATCCCAGTTTCCGGACCACAATTGAATAATCAGGTAGTCAGCAAATGCTGCAATATCGAGCTGTTTGGCGAGCTCTTGATAATATGTATAGTTGGAAAGATCATGGCTGCCAGCGTAGTTTAGTAGCGCATTCCAGGCGACGGAGTCGCCGTCGCCCACTCCGTTCATGGTCATCACATCCCAGGCCTTGTCGCTTTGGTACCATTGCTGGCAAAACGCTTCTCTAATGTGCTCACAAGGATTGAAGTAGCCTTTGTATTCGCCGTTGATCAGCAGGTTAGCCATGATGCCGCCGCTGTCGATGTGTCCCATATCCTTGTGCAGCCGCCTGAGCAGCTCGTCCTTAATGAATGGATTGACCCTGTCGTTGTGCCCGCCGCGTAGAACTATGCTCTGGAAACGGTCAACCTGGAAAGGAAATAGCGGATATTCCAGCCAGCTCTGACCGTACTGGCCGCGGAAGTAAAGCCTGAAGCTAAACTTGCAGTCGCCCGTCCAGTATCCGTCGCAGCGGCGATATCGCGGGCGCATCCAGTCGCTGCCGTGAACGCGGATTCCACAATCGACTTGAAAGCCCGTGCCTTCTTGTGGCTTAATCCACCTTACGTCTGGCGGATTAATCCGCCTTACGTCTGGCGGATTAATAAACTCAAAAGACACCGGGCGTTCGTATGCCCGTCCGCGCCGCATTGGATTGTTGTAGCTATTCTGACTGCTGGAAACCCACCTTCCGTCACTTCCGTAGTATCCGCCAACGATAGCCATGATCCCCTCTGGCTCATAGAACGTCTTTTGAGGGTCACCAACAAGCGAAACTATGGGCAAAGACTTAAGAACAGCGCTGGCGTTGAGTATGTATGTGTGCGTCTCGATTTTGGAAGACTTCCAGCCTGGCTTAACAGCTATTGCCCGCAGGCATGTAGTCCTATCAATAAGGATAGGGCCAGTATATGTCTTACCAGGATAGACCCGATAGGAGCGATCGTCTGGAACAGAACCATTGAGCGTATAGAGTATCGTGGCGCCTTCGGTCTGGGTGCTTAGCGTGACAGAAAAGGGGGCATTGTAAAAGCCACGTTTGTGGCTGAACTTCACTTCAGCGACAGCACCGAGATAGGCGTCGCTATTTTGTGCAGCAGGGGTGGGATTAGCCAAGAATTGCAGCTCCCTTCCGCCATCGGGATAGCGACCGTAGGAAATATCGACGGTTTGCTCATCAAAACTGATACTATCAATCAAGGTACTGCCATCTCGGTCAAATAGCGCTATCTGCTCGCCTTCGACAACGAGCTTGAAGTTTGCATGCAGTGCTCCGCCCCAGGCGGACCCGATACCTTCGTCAGCCCATATCAAAAGATAACCATGAGCAGGGATTGTAGTTGCGGCAGGATTATTCGCAAGAATCTGCCACCTGGTTGGCTGATCCAGGTCGTCTGTAAGGTACATGCCCGCTACATTGATGGCATAATCGGCAGCGTTGTATATCTCAATCCAGTCGTCATATTCGCCTTGCTCATCCTGGGCCGTTTTACTGTTGGACGCCATGAACTCATTAATCATTAGGGGAATGCGTGCTTGGTACCACTGGCCAGCTAACAGAGCCAAGTCAGTCATGGCAACCTCATCATCACCATCCAGATCAGCCGTACTGCCCGCAGGAACCAACCACTGCTCAGCGAAAATCTGCAGGTCTTCCAAGTCGACTTTGCAGTCGCCATTGAGGTCACCAAGCGGGCAGACTGCCTGCACAGAACCAAGCAAACAGATGGCTAATCCAAGGACACCCATTGGAATTTTCCAGAACCTGAGCATCGAAATTGAAAATTGACAATTTTCAATTAATTCTGGCTGCAAAAAGCATTTAACATTATACACGCATACCGCAGGTCAGTCAATTCTGGCGGTCGAGGAGCAGGCACAAAGGGACAAAGTAGCAAAGGCACAAAGCAGCCATGTGCCTTTGTGCCTCTGCTGACATAAGCGACAGACAGTTGTCTGGGACGCGAGTGGTTTTGTTCGCCCAATCACACATCAGCCTGTTACCAACTATCCAGTTTCTGCCTTTTATAGGTAGAGACGACCCTCAATAGCGTTGTCTAAGCACAAAAGTGTGAGGCCTGTAACATGAAAATATTAAGGTCCATACGGAAATGGTGGCACAAATTGCTGGGCCTGGGCACGATTCCTGCTTTCGCAGGAATGACATCACCCCCGCGAAAGCGGGGGTTCCCATCCGGAATCGATTCGCACAAATGGGAAACTAAAATCGAGATTTTGCGAAGTCTGTCGAGCGAGTGTTATTAAATATCAGGCTCAAAAATAGGCCTTGCAATAGCCCTAAGCTGCCCAGGGTGCTTACGTACAGAGGCTTTCTACATCCTGCGGAAACAGCAGGTATGCTTGACTGATTTATCCGCCAGACGGACGGCGGATTAAAGTTTTTACAAAATTTTTGCATAATTTTCTCATATTCGTGCGTCTATAAATATAGGTCCAATGCCAATACGATAAGCAGCGCAAATTTGCAGTTGCCGCCCAAAATAATTAGAAAAAGTCCGCAATCGAGGGGCTGGGACAAGTCTTTCCCTCCTCTCCTCCGCACGGTCCCAGCCCTTTCATATTTACTTGTTGATGACCGTGTACGGCTTCTTGCCCCATCGAGAAAGGACCACGAAAAAGCATACCAGTACCAATATTGCCAGGCCGAGACTCCATCCAGCCTCCAGCCCGGCAGCGCTGGGAACATAACCGCACACCAGAGCCATCGCCGCAACCAATAAGCTGTAGGGCAGTTGGGTGCGAACATGCCGCATCAGGTCGCAGGAACTGGCGGTAGAACTTATGATTGTGGTATCTGAGATTGGCGAACAATGGTCGCCGAAAATGGCACCATCCAACACCGCGCCCAAGCTTATCATGGTGGTAAGGCCATAAGCTCGTCCATCGAGCGCAAAGGCAATAGGAATAGCGGTTGGAATCAGTATTGCCATCGTCCCCCAACTGGTGCCGGTGGCAAATGAGGTCACACAGGCAACCACAAAAAGAATCGGCGGAAACCAATACGGCGAAATTCGACCTGCCAATATCGTTGTCAGAAATTCTCCTGTCCCCAAGCTGTCGCAGCAATTCTTCAGCGACCAGGCGAGAATCAATATTATAGATGGTATAACTGCTCTTTTGATGCCCCGGTAAAAACATCCGGGCATCGCACCGATGCGTAGCGGACCAAACACTCGCCCACAAAACAAAGCCAGTGTCATACCAAATAGTGCGGCACCGAGAAGAATAAGATGGCTGTTTTGAGCACTGCTTATAACATCCCGCCAGTAAACCCAGCTAAGCGGCGAACCATATTGGCTAAGCTTGGCTGGGCCATTACCATCAATCCAGAGTCCTGTTAAATGAAACAATATAAGGCCGCCTAACGGTAACAGCGCATTAATTGCCCGGCTCCGCCGAGGCGACGCCCGGCCGGATGGCTCTGCCTCAGCCGGCAAGCCAAGATCGCCCACTGCTCGGCGGGAACCAGTTTCACTATCTGCGGTCTCGGCGTTACTATTTGCCGATTCTTCTGCCGTCTTCATCGGCCCGAACTCACGACCGGCAATTATCTGTACAAAAATAAAGGCAATCATACCCAGACAGTAGAATCGAAAGCTCAAGGCATCAAAGAACATCGAATAGCCGGTCTTGCCCATACCCAGTTTCCCACTGACATCGGTGAACAAGCCCACTTCATAAGCGATCCAGGTGCTAATAACCGCCAATCCTGAGATAGGTGCGCTTGTAGCGTCGACCAGGAAAGCAAGTTTTTCCCGGCTGACGCGGAACCTGTCTGTGATCGGCTGCATCATTGAGCCAACAATTATGGCGCTGGCGTAGTCATCAATAAAACAGAGTATTCCCATCGCCGCTGTAGCTAACTGCGCCGATTTTTTGCTTTTTACACGCACCAGGAACCACACAATGATGCCGCTGAAACCTCCGGAAGCAATTATTATTTCCACCATTACAAAAATCGGCGGTATAAATGCAAGAATTTGCAGGTTGGTGAGATTTGCAACAGTATTTGTCACACAGACACAAACTGTTCGCAGACCTTCAAGCCAGGCGGCAGCACTTAATGGAGCGTGCGGAACCTGGGTCAGTAACCCGCCGACTACAATGGCAATTCCCAGACTCAAAAGGACATGATGCGTCAAAAAGGCCAGCAGAATTGCCAGCACAGGCGGAATAATGCTATGCCAGGTAGCAGCTTGTGAATTCTGGTCACACAGAATTGCAAAGCAAACGGCCCAGCCGAATGCAACCGCTGCGATGATAACCGCCAGTATATTTGGGCCCCGCCAAGCGGCAAGGCCTCGTATACGCTTGTTCCGTTTCAACAGATTTTGACTCTCCAAGTGCGTCGCTAAGAAATAAGCGGAAAAACCCGTAGAAATCAAGGACAAAACCGTGCAATTGACGTGGCCCCGGCGCGCCGGGATTTACAATTGACAATTAGCAATCGAGAATTGACAATTTGCATTCGGACTCGTCCGACAAGTCGGAGAGGTGTCGGAGCGGTTTATCGAGCCGGTTTCGAAAACCGGTGTCCGCCTTTGGCGGACCGCGGGTTCGAATCCCGCCCTCTCCGTTTCTGTCCCGCTGGCGGAAAAACCAGGCCCACTTCCGGCTGGACGCCCCGCTGCAGGTTCAATTATTGCGGCGCTTGCGGGAACCCAAGCGCTATCTGTGCACATCTGTAACTTGTGCTGTCAAAAGAGGTTGCCCCCGCAGCTTCGCGTTTGCGAAGCAAACCGGCGGGGGCATCCTCAGGTTATAGGTTAAAAACCCGCTGATTTTCGATAATCGTTGTTGACAGAAAGATGAGCAATTTGGTATAAATAAATTATCGGAGTCGACGGGTTTGATCTTTATGAACCGTGTGTACTGAACCTTCAAGGAGAGAGGGTAAGTACCCAAGAGTTGAAAGTGCGTGCTTAGGGCAACGCTAAATATCTTATTGCTGCTCATTAAGAACAGTAAAACCGTTTTTAGGTCGGTGCCAAATTACAAGTTTATCTTAAGGAAGGAGGATGTCATGTGTAAGAAAGTTATCGTTTTTGTGTCAGTGTTGGTTCTCGTGGAGACATTACAAGCAGCGATTTTCTCCGACAACTTTGACACGCCCCGCAACTATCTGACCCAGGGTCCCGGTGCCTATAGTGGCATACTCAACGGGACTATCCAGACTCTCGATGCATCTACCAGTCGTGCAGGCGCGCTGTTCATACAAACAGCCAACGCCGTGTGGGATCCGGGGCCGGGTCCGTTGCTGTACGTCAACTGGACTGGTGATTTTAAAGCCACGGTCAAGGTTACGGATTTCGCGGGTACCTTGGCAGCGCCTATGTTTCATAATGCTGCTGGTATATTGGCCAGAGATCCTGCTAGTACGGGCGCGCTAGAAAACTGGGTTTCAGTGGACTACTTTCCCACCTGGACCGCATTTATCGCCTGGAGCGCAGACGACGGTGTGCGCACTGAGCTTGGCCAGACTGTTGGACGTTGGACTGGTGCCGATACTTATGCCATAGCTGCACAATATCCTTACCTCCAACTGGAGCGTAAGGGCAACAACTTTTACCCCAGGATCAGCTCTGATGGTGTGAACTTTATTCCTCTGACTGACCCGGCGTACCAGGGCATTTATAACGGCACTCAGAATCCTTTGGTCATCAGCCGGCCTGACTTACCGGCGACTCTGCAAATCGGACTCCAGCAAATGACATTCTCACCGGATGCTGGCTACGCCGCGTTCGACAATTTCACCATCGTTCCTGAGCCGGCAACCATTGTTCTACTCGGTTTGGGTGGATTAGCTCTGATTCGTGGGAAACGGCGCTGAGGAGAGCCATTTTAAGTTGGATCTTTTGGGGGCCTAAGCTGACTCACTCAGCATGGGCTCTAACTCTGTTCGGGCAAAAGAATCTAAGGAGTTTCTGAGGCGTTGGAGCCTCACCCAAGTGGATAGCGAATAGCGTACAGTTCTAAACGTTAAACTGTATACGCTAAACACTCAGACTATTGAAACCAGATGGTCAATTTGGTATAAAATAACGCAGCTTTAGCCCCGCAGTTTACCGCGGGATCCGCTGCCGCGCCAGCGTTGGCTAAACGATTAGCATGATTCCAGAATATAGTTCTCATAATCGTTTTTGAAGGAGGAATGCTATGTGTAGAAGGTTGCTCCGTAAAATCAAAAATCAAAGATCAAAGATCAAAATACAGCAATTCGCTATTTTTGCATTTTGCACTTTGATATTTGATTTGCCCCTGCAGGCGGAGGTGTTCATCGACGATTTCAACACACCCCATGACTACGTTGCCAATGGTGTTGCCGGAACCATCTGGGACGACTTTATCGGCTGGGCACCAGGTGAGACTGTTACTGCTCTTAACGCATCCATAGATCGCCCGGGACAACTATTCATAAGTTCAAGGGGTGCGTATTGGTCTGAGCCGTGGAATCCACTGGGTCCATTTCTGTTCAAGGTCGTTAAGGGCGATTTCATCGCAACGGTGAAGGTTACTGATTATGCCGGTACTCCAACCGCCGTAGTCTTTCACAACGATTGTGGTCTAATGGCCAGAGCCTATCGCGATGATGCCGGTCCCGGCGAAGACTGGGTCACCATAGATTACTTCCCCATCTGGAACTGTGGCAACTTCCTCTGGCAGGCCATGGATAATGTACGCAATGAGGCCTGGGGCTGTAACAATGGTAAGCGATGGAACTTAGACCCGTACCTTCAACTGGAGCGCAAAGGCAATATCTTCCATTTCAGAACAAGCAAGGACGGTGTATCCTGGACTGAGATGCCCTGCTCACCTAAGACGCGGAACGATTTTGATGGTTTGCCGCTGATGGTTGGGCTTCGCCATGCCACTTATTCCACTGCTCTGGGTTACGCAGCGTTTGATGACTTCAGGCTTGAGATTATCGTAAAGCTCAAGGCATACGAACCAGTCCCGGCTGATAAAGCCGGCGATGTGTCAACAAATGTGCTTCAGTGGACAGCCGGAGACACGGCTGCTTGGCACGATCTTTACCTCGGCACAGATCCTGCCGCCCTCAGTCGCGTCGACCGTTATCCTGCCTCGCAGACCAGCTATACGCACAGCGTTGGCTTCGCTCCGGGAGTCACGTACTACTGGCGAGTCGATGAGGTTGAAGCCGACAGCGTTACGATACACACGGGCGATGTCTGGAGCTTTACAGCTATACCACTGGCTGCCTGGAATCCCAGCCCAGCAGATGACGAGCTATGCGTGCTCACTGATGCAGACCTTAGCTGGAGGCCGGGTGCAAAGGCACAGTCACACGACGTATATTTCGGCACCAGCCAAACCGCTGTCGCCAACGCATCTACATCTTCGCCCGAATTCAAAGGCAACCAGCCTAAAAATGCTCTAACTTATGCACTTCCATCGCTGGCGTTTGACACGCTTTATTATTGGCGTATCGATGAGCGCAATACCGACGCGACAGTTAGCAAAGGCGATGTGTGGAGATTCAGAACAGTCCCCTTTATATCGATCGCAGACCCCAATCTTGTCGGGTGGTGGAAGCTTGATGGTGTCTGTGGCGAAAGCGATATTGTTCTTGATTCATCCGGCTATAACCATCATGGCAGATGGAAAGGCAACCCGCAGTGGGTAGCTGGGTACGACGGCGGTGCACTGCAATTTGACGGCCGCGACGATTATGTGGAGCTACCTATCGGCTCGCTCATCAGTCAGCTTTCTAACTCCACCTTCGCGACATGGGCGAACTTCGCGAACTCTGGTGGTGCCTGGCAGCACATGTTTGATTTTGGCAACGACACGAATGTTTACATGTTTCTCACGCCCCGCATATACTTTATCGACCCGATGCGTTTTGCTATCACCACGACCGGCGGCACCGGCGAGATTCAGGTGACTGCCCCCGCTACGTTACCCAGTGAGTGGCACCACGTGGCCGTGACAATCAATGCAAACACCCGCACTATCACATTGTATCTGGACGGCGAAGTCGTTGCTCAGAACACACAAGCAAGGCTCAGCCCAAAAGATCTCGGCGTGACCGCTAACAACTGGCTCGGCAGGTCACAGTATGCTGATGATGCGTACTATATGGGTTCTATCGACGATTTCCGCATCTACAACTACGCGCTGTCACAGGCTCAGATCAGCAAGGTAATGAGAGGCCCAACGCTCGCCTGGAATCCCAGGCCGCCTGATGGCTCAACACCAGATATGGAGCACGCCACGCCCCTTAGCTGGTCGCCGGGAGATAAAGCAGCTAAACACGATGTATACTTCGGCACCGATGCCAATACTGTAGGGAATGCCGATACATCCGACACTACAGGCATATATCGTGGCCGACAGGATCCAAACGCGTACAGTCTGCCTGACGCTCTCCAATGGGGCAAGACTTATTACTGGCGGATCGATGAATATAATACCGATGGCACAATCAGCAAAGGCAGAATCTGGAGTTTCACGATAGCTGACTATCTCATTGTGGACGATTTTGAGGACTACGATGACTTCGGCAACAGGATATTCCAGACTTGGCGTGACGGATTGGGATTCAGTCAACCGGCACCCGGCTATCCGGGTAACGGTACGGGCTCGGCTGTCGGTAACAGTGTGCCTCCGTTTGCGGAGCGAACTATCGTTCATAGCGGTGTTCAGTCGATGCCATTTGCTTACGACAATAGCGGTGCCGAAGGCCGTGCCCGCTACTCAGAGACCTTCCGAGAGTGGGCCTCGCCACAGGATTGGACCAGAAAGGCTGTCAAGGCATTGACACTGTGGTTCTATGGCGATCCTGCTAATTCCGTTGCGCCCTTGTACGTGGCAGTGGAGGACAGCCTCGGCAAAAGTGCGGCTGTCACTAATTCGGATCCGGACGCCGTGCTCTTCAGCCCCTGGCAGGAGTGGAATATCAGCCTTGCCGAGTTCGCAAGTGCTGGGGTGAATCTATCCGGTGTCAAGAAGATATATATCGGCGTCGGTAATAGGACCGCTCCGCAAGCTGGTGGCAGCGGCAAGATGTATTTTGATGACATCAGGCTGTACCCGGCCAGATGCGTTCCTTCGCTCCTGCAGCCGGCTGCCGATTTGAATGACGACTGCGTTGTTGACTACAGCGACCTTGCGATTCTGGCCGATCGGTGGCTTGACACCGGCCTTATTGTTACGCCGGTTGACCCTGGTAGTGCCAATCTGGTAGGGCACTGGAAATTTGACGACGGCTCTGGTAGTACCGCCACTGATTCCTCCGTTAATGCTAACAAAGGCACACTCGTGGGCGACACGCAATGGGTGGCCGGGCACGATGGCGGTGCACTGCGCTTTGATGGCACCGATGATTATGTGGAGCTGCCGATCGGCCCGCTCATTGGGCAGCTTTCCAACTGCACTTTCGCTATATGGGCGAACTTTGCCAACGCTGGTGGTGCGTGGCAGCGCATCTTTGATTTCGGCACAGGTGAGACTTTCTACATGTTCCTCTGCCCGCGGATCGGCATGGCCGGGGCGATGCGTTTCGCTATTACTACGCAGGGTGGAGGAGCACCAGAACAGATGGTAACCGCGCCCAGCACCCTGCCCAGCGGGTGGCACCACGTCGCTGTGACGATCGACGCAGACAAGGACACAGTTACACTGTATCTGGATGGCTCAGTTGTTGCGCAGAACACCCAAGTGACGCTCAGCCCAAAAGATCTCGGCGTGACCACCAACAACTGGCTCGGCAGGTCGCAGTACATCGCTGATGCCGGCTATATGGGTCTGCTCGATGAGTTTCGCATTTACAACCGTGTTTTATCTGCGGGACAGATCTGCTGGCTTGCCGGGCGAACTGCGCCATTTTCGATACCGGCTGACATACATCAGGATGGTATGATTAACTTGGCGGATTTTGCCGAGTTAGCTGATTCCTGGCTGGAAGAGCTTTTGTGGCCGTAATCACGGTCTGCTGTGGGTGTTTAGCCGACGCCGGTACGGCGTCGGACCCCGCAGTAAACTGCGGGGCTAAATATTATGAGCACTTCGGGGCCTATGCTGACTGAATTGCTTTTCATTCAGCGTAGGCCCTGTTTGTTCTTATGAGGATTTCTTGCTTGTGTTGTGAGCAATTACGCGGTAAAATTCGTACACTCTAAGTAAGCGGTATCTTTAAGTGAGGACATTTTTGTGAGAAAGCAGAATGGGTTTATCCGCCAGACGTATGGCGGATTTACATTGATAGAACTGTTAGTGGTAATTGCCATAATTGCGGTATTGATGGCGATCCTCCTACCGGCTCTGGGAAAGGTTCGTGAAACGGCAAATCGGTCTGTATGCTCCAGCAATGTACGCCAGCATCTAATCGGTCTTCTGATGTATGCCGATGAGACCGGCGGCAAACTTCCGTCTGGCGCCGGCTTCTGGCTCTGGGATATGGACAGGGACATAACCAGACAGCTAATGAGAAATATAGGTCTGGCCCCGGCACCGCGTGACGAAGCCACGCCCGCCCCAGACGTTTTTTATTGTCCTTCCAATTTGACACATAAAAGGAGCCGCCAGCTCTGCTGGGACTACCACCATCCCGGCGGAACAAGAGCCACCTACCGGATTACGGGCTATTTCTGGCTGTTAGATACCCTCGACAGCCAGGGCAAGAGCGTCAAGCCCGAGATCCAAGGCAGCGGCAATAAAAAGTGGATCAGGACAACAAATATCAGAGGTGCCGCCGATGCCGAACTGGTAGTTGATGTTACGCTCAGCGACCCAGCTTTTCCTCAGCAGGACTATCCTAACGGCAATTTCGCTCGGATAATAACTGGCAGCGCTCAGGGCCAGTATACCGGATATTATGATACCACCAGCCACCTGCGTAGTGACAAGGAAGGTGCCGGAGGCAATATAGGCTTTACAGACGGTCACGTCAGGTGGAGGCATTTCAAGGAGATGGAAAGACGGTATGGCGGCAGCGGAATGCCTATACACTGGTGGTAATTAGCCCCCGCCAAGCCTACTCCGCCGAAGCATCTGCGAAGGCTGGATGGCCGGGGCTAAATGGCACCAATTCAAAGATAGCGTATAGCGTACAGCGGATAGAAAACTAAATGCCATACGCTATACGCTGAAGTCATCGAGCGTTGCCGCGCAGCAGCGGTGTTACTACTGCACCGGCCAAAGCTGCTCATTCAGCCACGTGTCTGCCAGGAGAGCGTAGTCGGCCAAGTCAACCTTCCCATCCGCGTTCAAATCGGTGTTCACCCCATCGGGCAGTAACGCCCTTTGATCAAGGTCCAGCTTATCGGTGATCAAGAAAGCGTCCAGCAGCGTACCGTCTTCCCGGTAAGCGATCTCCAGGGTATACGTCCCAGCAGCCATCGTGAACTGTACCGTTTGACTGGCGTCATCCATGCTCTCGACCGGGGCCCAGTGCCAGGTGCTTCCATTCTGCACACCCCACCTTACCCAGCCGCTACTGTGGTTAAACGTCTGGGTGGTAGCCCCTTCAATCCTGAGCCAGAAGGAATCGTCGCTGCCGCTGGGAGCGATTACCCGAGCAAGGATCTTATAGACACCTGCCTTGACCTGAAAAACATAAGTGGCGCGACCGTTAGGAGCGGCGGGGGGATTGCCGCTGCTGTTGTTGCCGGGAACCACCGCAATGTACTGTCCGCCCAAGGCGTCAGGTCTATCCGACCAGCTCTGCAACGGCGCGGCGATGGTATTGGGTGACTCGGCTTCAAACCAGACGTCCGCGACGTCTTTAGCCTGCACTGTCGCAAGCAACCATTCGCCTGCCATCATCTGGAGGTCTGGCAAGTCTACCACGCAGTTGTTGCTGAAATCGCCTGCAGGTTTGGAAAGCGAAGGAACGCATCTGGGCCGATATAGCCTGACATCATCAATGTATATGGTGCCCTTACCACCAGCCTTGGGACTGACCCTGCTGCCCAGGCCAATATACATCTTCTTGACAGCGGCCAGGTTAACGCCGGCATTACTGAACTGGCTGGTTTCAATATTCCACTCCTGCCAACTATTCAGCAGGACTGCATCAGGATTGGCATAGGTGACAACCTTAATCCTGCCGGCACTATCTTCTACTGCCACATAGAGCCCCTCAGGGACATTGGCAGGATCGCCATAGAACCACAGTGTCAATGCCTTAACGTTGTTTCTGGTCCAATCCTGTGGCGAGGTCCACTCCCGCTGGGTTTCTGAGTAGCGGGCTTTGCCGCCGGTTCCGCTGTTATCGTAACCTAATGGCATCGACTGTCCGCCGCCATGAACGGTAGTCTGCTCAGCAAATGGAGGCTGACTATAGCCCACAGTTGAGCCGGTGCCGTTACCGGGATAGCCAGGCGCTGGCTCGGAATATCCCCAGCCGTCCTTCCAGGTCTGGAATATCCTGTTGCCAACATCGTCAGTGTAGTCCTCAAAATCATCCACCACAATAAAGTCGGCGGTGGTAAAGCTCCAGACGTTGCCTTTCCAGATGTCAACGCCGTTGACCTCATCGATTCGCCAGTAATAAGTGGTATTCCATTGCAGTGGAGCTTCGCTGGGAACGTAGCTGGTAGCCTTGAGGTCCTGTTGGCCTCGATAGATACCTGCTGAGGCCGTGGTAGCGTCTGCCACTGCGGTAGGATCACTGCCGAAGTACACGTTATGCTTAGCAGCCTTTTCTCCAGCAGTCCACATCAGCTTTGGTGCGTGCTTGACATCTGTAGCGCCATGAGCCGGCCTGGGATTTCTGGCCACCAGCGGCAGTTGCAATGGCCCTGCTGGAATGATCTGTCTCGGCTGGGACGGACTCTGCCAGAACAACTGTGCCACCGCATCGCCAGTATTCTCATAGAACTCCATCACTATCCCGTAGCTATGACCGGCAACAAGGTCGATTGGCGAACTGGAGTTCTGTGTAAGAGAGTGGTCGGTCCAGTTCTCGATAATTAGCTGACCGTCCAGATACAGTCGTACACCATCGTCACTGCCGGTGGTGAAGGTAAATGGCTCGGAGAATGGTGCTTCCAGTTGGCCGACCCATCTGACCGAGAATTGGTCGGTGCCAACTACCGGATCCGGTGCAGCAGCAGCCCAGTTAAAATTGACTCCAGGGTCCACGCGGATCAGTACCGGAGCACCGCTCAGGTTCATGTTTTTGTAATAATATCCCCTTATGCCTGCGGCTGGACCTATGGTTGTGAACTGCCATACATTGCCTTTATACTTAGTAGTACGGTCAGCTTCAACCTCGTCAATCCGCCAGTAGTAAGTAGTGTCGTATGCGAGGGTTCCAGGATCATAGGTTGCACCTGGCTGGTTTCCTTTGAACGTGCCGCCGGTGTCGGCAGCAACGTCGGCCTGGTTAGTGCCGAAGTACACATCGTGTGTAATCGCTGTTGACCCGACAGACCAGATAAGGTCCGCATCGATGTCAATCCATTTAGCACCGTCAGGCGGATCCGGGTTATAAGCGGCTAAAGGTGCAGCCATACAGCTCCAGACATAGCCAGTGTGGATCGTAGTACCGTCTGCCTCGATCTCGTCTATTCGCCAGTAGTAGGTGGTTCCGGGAATAAGACCAGGCGTATGCCAATACATAGTGAAAGGCTGCCGGCCTTTGTACTCAGCCGGTCCAGGCGTAGGATTTGTGCCGAAGTACACATCATGTAACGCCGCAGTCTCTCCAGCGGACCACTTGAACAGTGGCGCCGTTACATTCTTAGCTCCGTCAGGCGGGTCAGGGTTAAAGGCTTTTAATGCAAGACCGCGCGGGCTTTGGGGCGGACCATTGCCCGTAGGCGTGTAGTTCGGATTCGTCGTCAGGACAATCTTGTCGACGATCGCACCGTCCTCACGCATCCAGATGTTGAATGTGTGTGGGCCGCGGCTGGGAACCTCAAGAGTCGAGCCATTGTCCATCGTATCGTTGGTCCATGTGTAGCTGGTACCGAATCCGCTGATTCGATCGCAAGTCTCGATGGCCGTGTTGTCAAGACCCGCGTGCAAGGAGTCGTTGTTGCCGACCGGTTGAGTTGGCTCATCCGGCGCGTAGGCCCGAACCCAGATGTAGTGCGTGCCAGTCTTTTCAAAAATGACCTTGAAGTCCATCCGCGGGCTGTTGGTCACATAGCCGGTATTGCGGCCGGTGCCGGTATTTGGCATCGCCCGCATCGCACCGGCCCCTGAAAAGCCCGTCGGGTCAGTGATAAGGACCCATGAGTTGCCTCCCTGGGCGACATTGTTATCGAAGTTTTCAGCCTCAAAGGATACAATACCGTCCGGACCGGCGTCCTGCAGAAACGCGTCGGCTCTTGCCACTTGCGCAGACAAACCCACAACAAAAATAAGAACAGCCAGATAAATGAATTTTCTACACATAATGTTCCTCCTTCAAAAAGGTTAATAAATTTTTCTTACCGCAAACATAAAAAAGCACAAAAGCACGGAAGATGTTTTGTGCTTTTGCTATTTTTCCATCACCAGGCCAAAGGCTCTGTCACGGCACGATGGACAGTCCCTCATTTAACCAGCCCTCAGCTAAAGCAGCAAAATCCTTCAAGTCAATCACACAATCAGCATTGACGTCCCCACGTAAATCCAGTTTGTCTACGTTGAAGCACCTGGCCGGATAAAGCCTGATATCGTCCAAGAATATCATACCCGAGCCGTCACACGTAGTCACTCCGGTCTTGTCACCAAAGCCAATGCAGACCTTCTTGATACTGCTCAGATCCACACCCGCGTCACTGAACTCTTTAAGGTCGATGTCCCA